>Ga0209793_1000464_pt1 | contig 46036 bp, 39 predicted proteins | sample EBPBio122009_DNA_FD_185863 | JGI IMG/M metagenome (GOLD analysis project Ga0209793, IMG submission 185863) | Wastewater treatment Type I Accumulibacter community from EBPR Bioreactor in Madison, WI, USA - Reactor 1_2/2/2009_ DNA (SPAdes) (version 2) | ecosystem: Engineered > Bioreactor > EBPR >... | reverse complement strand
CGCGCAGCCGCATTCCCGTGCCGGTCGATGGCGTGTTCCGGCCGGAGCGGGAGACGGCGCCGCTCTTCGTGCTGTCCAGCTATCAATGGCAGACGAGCGCAACGCCGCTGCTCCGGCGCCAGCTTTCGCAGACGGCGCGCCACCGCAGCATGATGGCCGGCATCGAATCGGGAAGCTGGCTGCTCGCCGAGGCAAGCCTGCTCGACGGCCATTCCGTGACGATCCACTGGGAGGACATGGAGGAGTTCGCTTCCCGCTATCCGCAGATCACGGTGATGCGCGAGCGCTATGTCATCGACGGCAAGCGCATCACGACCGGCGGTTCTCTGCCGACGCTCGACCTGATGCTGGAGATCATCCGCCGCCGGCAGGGCTATTCGCTGGCGCTGGAGGTCTCGCGGCTCTTCATCTACGAGCACGAACGCACCGGCGGCCTGTTGCAGGTGCCGGCGCTCGGCAACATGCGCGTCGCCGACCAGCGCGTCAGCCAGGCGGTGCGGCTGATGGAGGAGACGGTGGACGCGCCCCTGACGCTGGCGCGTCTTGCGCGTCGCGTCGGCATCAGCGCACGTCATCTCCAGGACCTCTTCCAGGAATCGATGGGCGTCGCCCCGCACCAGCATTATCTCGCGCTGCGCCTCAACGCCGCCCGGCGCAAGGTGATCGAGACCAAGGCGGAATTTGCCGACATCGCGGCGCTCACCGGCTTCAACTCCTCCTCGGCCTTCTCGCGCAGCTACCGCGCGCATTACCATGAAAGCCCGACGGAGACCCGGCGGCGGCTGCGGGCAGGGGCGAAAGGGTAGGAGAGGTGGATAGGTCTGCTTTTCGCATGAACCGCGCGAATTTTGGAGTATAGGTTCGGATCATGGCATTCACCCAGGGCTTCATGCGTTCGCGAACGGGAAGCCGTTTCCGTACAGGCTTCTGAAACATGCTCGCTTCCGCCGATACGCTCTATCTCACCGGTCAGCCGCTGGATTTCGCAACGCTGGAGGCCATTGGCAGCGGTGCGCGGCGGCCGGTCGCCTGCGAGATGGGCATGGGCAGGATCGGCACGGCGCGCCGCATCGTCACCGACCGGCTGGCGACGGGGCTTCCGATCTACGGCGCCAATACCGGCGTCGGCTCGATGAAGGACAAGCTCTGGACGGCGGACGATCTCGTCGAGTTCAACAACAGTCTCGTCAAGGCGCATCACTTCGGCACGGGCGAACCCTTCGCCCTGCCCATCGTGCGCAAGGCCATCGCGATCCGCGTCAACACGGCGCTCGGCGGTTATTCCGGTTGCAGTCCGGAGCTGATCGACGCCTTCCTTTCGCTGCTGGAGCGGGATGTCGTGCCCGTCGTGCGGCGGCACGGCTCGATGGGCTGCGCCGACATCGGCCTCATGGGGCAGGTCGCGGCGGTGCTGACGGGCGAGGGCGAAGCCTGGTACGGCGGCGAGCGCCTGCCGGCGACGGAGGCGCTGAAGCGCGCGGGGCTGACGCCCTACCGCATGCAGCCGCGCGATGCGCTGGCCGCGCTCAGCGTCAACGCCATCTCCCATGCGGCGGCCGCCAATGTGGTGCGCGAGGCGGCGAAGGCGATCCGCAACCTGATGGTGACGGGCGTTCTCTCCTCGCTGGCGCTCGGGGCGTCCGCCGATCCCTGGCGGGTGGCCGCGCGGCTTTCGGCCCATGGCGAGGCGATGGCCGGCTGCTGGTTCGAGGCGCAGGCGGCATCCGGCCATTGGCCGACGCCCTCGGCGATCCACGATCCGCTGAGCCTGCGCATGACCGCGCAGGTCTTCGGCGCCTGCCTCGATACGCTGATGAACGCCGCCGAGCGCATCGTCGAGGCAACGGCGCAGTCGGACGACAATCCGGTCGTGATGGACGATCACGTCATGGCCTCGGGCGGTTCGCTGCCGCTCTCCACCACGCTTTATGTCGAGGCGGCGCAGACGGGTTTCGCGCATCTCGCCCGCAACGTGCTTAACCGCTGCGTATTGCTTTCCAACGGGGTCCGGCGCAACCTGCCGGTCAATCTCGTCGCGCCCGGCGAGGCGGCGACGGGCTTCGGGCCGCTTCTGAAACTCGCCGTCGAACTCTACATGCGTATCCAGTCGCTGGCGGTGCCGATCTCGGCACAGTCCATCGTGGTTGCCGGCGGGCTGGAGGAGGAGGCGACCTTCCTGCCGCTCATCGTCGAGCGCATGGAAAGCCAGGTGCGCGACCTTCGCCAGATGGCCGCGCTGGAGGCCCTGCTGTCCGCCCAGGCTGTCGATCTTGCTGGCGACAATGTCGAGGGCGTGGCGGCCATCGCCTACCAGCGCACGCGGGCGATCAGCCCGTTCTACCGCAAGGACCGGCCGCTTTCCGCCGAGATCGAGGCGCTCGACCGCGACCTTGCCAGCCCCGAGGCGCTCGCCGCCTTCGTCGAGGCCGCGCCCATGGCGGATTTCGACGCCTTCTTCGCCCTCAAGCCCTGACGGAGGCCCAAATGGCCGATTTCGATCTCGTTCTGAAAGGCACCGTGGTTCTTGCCGACCGTATCGTGGAGGGCGGACATGTGGCGGTGCGCGACGGCAAGGTGGCGCATGTTGGCCAGGGCGCGATGCCCGCAGCGAGGGAACGCCACGACCTCTCCGGCGCGCTGATCCTGCCCGGCGCTATCGATGCACAGGTCCATTCGCTCTCGCAGAAGAACCAGGAGGATTTCATCTGGTCGACGCGCTCGGCGGCGGCCGGCGGCGTCACGACCATCGTCGACATGCCTTATGACGAGGGCAACCTCGTCTCATCGGCCGAGGCCGTGAAGATCAAGGTCGATCACGCCTCGCCGCAGGCGCGCGTGGATTTCGCGCTCTATGGCACCGTTGACCCAGAGGAGGGGCCGGCGCGCATCGGCGAGATGGTCGAGGCGGGCGTCGCGGCCTTCAAGTTTTCCACCTTCGGCACGGATCCGAAACGCTTTCCGCGCATTCCGGCGGCGCTGCTGGAGGATTGCTTCCGCGCCATCGCGCCGACGGGGCTGACGGCCGGCGTGCACAACGAGGATGACGAAGCGGTGCGGGCGGCGATTGCCAAGGTAAAGGCGGCGGGTATCACGGACTACCGCGCGCATGGCCTGTCGCGTCCACCGCTCACCGAACTGCTCGCCTCCAACCAGATCTACGAGACCGGCGCTCAGACCGGATGCCCGGCGCATGTCGTGCATTGCTCGCTCGGCCGTGGCTACGAGATCGCCGCCGCCTACCGGGCGCAGGGGCATCGGGCGACCATCGAGTGCTGCATCCACTATCTCACGCTCGATGAGGAGAACGATGTCGCCCGCCTTGGCGGCAAGGCGAAGATCAATCCGCCGATCCGCCCGCGCGCCGAGGTGGAAAAGCTCTGGCGGCATGTCGCGGCAGGCAATGTCACGCTGGTTTCCACAGACCATGTGAGCTGGTCGGAGGACCGCAAGACCAATCCCGACATGCTGGCCAACGCCTCCGGCGTGCCGGGACTGGAGGTCATGGTTGCGCTCTTCGTCAAGGGTGTGCTGGAGCGAGGTATCCCGCTGACGCGCGCCGCCGAACTGATGGCGCTGAATCCGGCGCGGCATTTCCGGCTGGACCATGTGAAGGGTGCGCTGGAAGCCGGCAAGGATGCCGATATCACCGTGCTGACGCCTGAACCCTATACCTACGACGCGGCGGCGAGCGGTCACAACGTCGTCGGCTGGTCGCCTTATAACGGCATTCGCCTACCATGGCGTGTCTCGGCCACATATGTGCGCGGCCGGCTCGCTTTCGACGGCAAAACGGTGCTTGCCGCGCCGGGCGCGGGCACCTTCGTGCGGCCGCTGCCGACGCTTGTCGCGGCGGGCGTAGTCCGATGACCGGCGCGACCAACCTGCCGGTCGATCCCGCCCGCATTGCGGATGTGATCGACGGTCTCGCCCGGATCACCGAACCCGGCCGACCCTATACGCGCCGCGCCTTCACCGCCCTGTTCCCGGCGGGCCGCACGTTTCTGGAAGAGAAATTCAAGGCGGCGGGGCTGGAGGCGCGCGTGGATGCCGCCGGCAATCTCGTCGCCCGGCGGCCGGGCAATAAGCCCGGTCTCGGCGCGATCATGCTCGGCTCGCACTCCGATACCGTGCCGGACGGCGGGCGCTATGACGGCATCGCCGGTGTCGCGGTGGCTCTGGAGGTGGCGCGGGCGTTGACCGATCGGGGCATCGAGCTCGACCACGATCTGGAGGTGGTGGATTTTCTCGCCGAGGAAGTCTCGATCTTCGGCGTTTCCTGCATCGGCAGTCGCGGCATGGCGGGCGTGCTGCCGGAGGACTGGCTGGCGCGGCGGAGCGGCGGATTGACCCTGGAACAGGGTATTCGCGACGCCGGAGGCGATCCGGCGCGGATCGCCGTCGAGGCGCGCAGGGATATCGCGGCCTTCCTCGAACTGCATATCGAGCAGGGGCCGGTGCTGGAAACGGACCGGCTGGATATCGGCGTCGTGACGGCGATTGCCGGGATCACCCGCATCGAGATCATTGTCGAGGGCAGGGCGGACCATGCCGGGACGACCCCGATGGGCAGCCGCGCCGATGCGCTCGCCGCCGCCGCGCGGCTGGTGACCGGCGTCGAGGCCCTGGCGAAGTCTCTGGCGACGGGGCCGGGGCATTTCACGGCGACTGTTGGGGAATTCTCCATCGAGCCGAATGCGGCGAATGTCGTGCCGTCGCGGGCGCGCCTGCTGATCGATGCGCGGGCGGAAGAGCGCACGGCGATGGATGTCTTCGCCGCCTCCGTCGAGCGGCTTGCGGTGGAGATTTCGCGCGAGACCGGCACAGCCATCGCAACGCCGCGCCGTATCTCCGACAACATGCCGACGCCCGGCGACCCGCTGCTGCTGGACGTCCTCGACGCGGCCTGCGGTGCGGCTGGCGCGAGCCACCGGCGCATGGCCTCGGGCGCGGGACACGACACGGCCTTCATGGCGAAGGTGACGCGGGCGGCGATGATCTTCGTTCCGTGCCGTGGCGGGCGCAGCCATGCGCCGGAGGAATTCGCCGAGATCGACGATATCGCGCTCGGCGCGGCGGTGCTTCTTAATGCAGTGATTCAACTGGACGAAAAACTTCAGGATGTGATTCAGGAGGGCGCGTGATGGGCCGGATTTTAAAGGAAAAAGACGTCGAGGCGGCGGTCAAGGGCGGCTCGGTCTATGCGGCCGGCGGCGGCGGCTGGGCCGATCACGGGCGCATGCTCGGCTATGCGGCGGTCTCCATCGGCAAGCCGGAACTGGTCTCCATCGACGAGCTTTCGGATGACGACTGGGTGGCGACGGCCGCGGCCATCGGCGCGCCGGCCTCCACCACGCCCTGGGAAATGCGCGGCGTCGACTACGTCAAGGCGGTGGAGCTTTTGCAGGAGGCGCTGGGCGAGAAGGTCGCCGCGTTGATGGTGGGGCAGAACGGCAAGTCCTCGACGCTGAACGGCTGGCTGCCCTCCGCCATCCTCGGCACGAAGGTTCTGGACGCCGTCGGCGACATGCGCGCGCACCCGACGGGCGACATGGGCTCCATCGGCATGGCCGGTTCGCCGGAGCAGATGATCCAGACGGCGGTCGGCGGCAACCGCGAGGAGAACCGCTATATCGAACTCGTCGTGCGCGGCGCGACGGCGAAGGTCTCGCCCATCCTGCGCACGGCCTCTGACATGTCCGGCGGCTTCATCGCCTCCTGCCGCAATCCGCTGCGCGCCTCCTATGTGCGCGGGAACGCGGCGCTGGGTGGCATCTCGCTGGCGCTGAAGCTCGGCGAGGCGATCATCGCGGCGGAGGGACGGGGCGGTTCGGCGATCATCGACGCCATCGTGAAGACGACGGGCGGCGCGATCCTTTCCGAGGGTACGATCACCGACAAGTCGGTGGTCTATACCAGGGAAGCCTTCGATATCGGCACGGTGACGCTCGGCACGGGCGATAGCGCGGCGGTGCTGCATGTGATGAACGAGTACATGGCGGTGGAATCGGCCGACGGCAAACGCCTCGCCACGTTCCCGGACGTCATCACCACGCTCTCGCCCGAGGGCGAGCCGCTCAGCGTCGGCCAGCTCGAAGTCGGCATGAGGATCTTCGTGCTGCATGTGCCGAAGACGATCATCCCGCTGGCCTCCAGCGTGCTCGACCCGACCGTCTATCCCTCGGTGGAGAAGGCGATGGGGATCGAGCTGGCGCGGTATGCGCTGGGCGACTGAGGGGAAGGGGGCAAGCCTCCCGGAAAACCAATCTAAGGAGACCACTATGCCCAAACCCAATCCGCGCCATCCGAACTATCCGATCCCGGGCGGCGACGCGCTGCGCGCCAAGGGCTGGCGGCAGGAGGCGCTGCTGCGTCTGTTGGAGAACGTCCTTTCGGTCGGCGAGGACCCGGACAACCTGATCGTCTATGCCGCGCTCGGCAAGGCGGCGCGCAACTGGGCCTCGCACAGGGCCATCGTCAAGGCGCTGACGGAAATGGACGAGGACCAGACGCTGGTCATCCAGTCCGGCAAGCCGGTGGGCCTGCTCAAGACCCATGCCAAGGCGCCGCTCGTCATCATGGCGAACTGCAATATCGTCGGCCAATGGGCGAAGGCCGAGGTGTTCTACGAGCTTCAGCGCAAGGGGCTGATCTGCTGGGGCGGGCTGACGGCGGGCGCATGGCAATATATCGGTAGTCAGGGCGTCATCCAGGGCACCTATGAAATCTTCATGCGCATCGCGGAAAAGCGGTTCGGCGGCAGCCTTGCCGGCCGCTTCATCCTTACCGCCGGCCTCGGCGGCATGGGCGGCGCGCAGCCGCTGGCCGGCCGCATGGCGGGCGCGGCGATCCTTTGCGTCGATATCGACCCGGAGCGGGCCGCCAAGCGCAAGGCCGTGGGCTATCTGGAGCATGTCGTGCCGGATCTGGACACGGCGCTGGCGATGATCGACGCGGCCGTGCAGGAGAAGCGCCCGACCTCCATCGGTCTCGTCGGCAATGCGGCGGAAATCTACCCGGAGATCGCCCGGCGCGGCATCGTGCCGGATATCGTCACCGACCAGACCTCGGCGCACGACCTCGTCTACGGCTATGTGCCCAAGGGCATGAGCCTCGACCAGGTGAAGGGCCTGCGTGACGACGGGCAAGGGCAGCTTATGGCGGCAAGCCGCGCCTCCATCGTCGAGCACGTCTCGGCTATTCTGGAATTCCAGAAGATGGGGGCCGAGGTCTTCGACAACGGCAATCTTATCCGCACACAGGCGCGGGAAGGGGGCGTCGCCAACGCCTTCGACATCCCGATCTTCACGGAAGCCTATCTCAGGCCGCTTTTCGCGCGGGCCATAGGTCCGTTCCGCTGGATGGCGCTTTCGGGCGAGGAGAGCGACATCGCCCGTATCGACGATCTCGTGCTGGAGATGTTCCCGGACAACAGGATCGTCACCAACTGGATCCGCCTTGCGCGTGAAAACATCCCCTTCGAGGGCCTCCCGGCCCGTATCGCCTGGCTCGGCCACGGCGAGCGTACGGAACTGGCGCTCGCCGTCAACCGGCTGGTCGCGGCGGGAGAGCTGAAGGGCCCCGTCGCCTTTTCGCGCGACCATCTCGATGCCGGGGCCATGGCGCACCCGAACATCATGACGGAGCGCATGAAGGACGGTTCAGACGCCATCGCCGACTGGCCGCTGCTCGACGCCATGCTGCTCTGCTCCTCGATGGCCGACCTCGTCGTCGTCCATTCCGGCGGCGGCGGCTATGCAGGCTACATGACGAGCTGCGGCGTGACGCTGGTGGCCGACGGTACGGCGGCGGGCGCGGAGCGGCTGAAGCATGCGCTGACCAACGACACCTCGCTTGGCGTGATCCGCTATGCGGATGCGGGCTACGAGGAGTCCTTCGAGGAGATCGGAAAGAAGGGCATCGGGCACGTCGAGGTCGGTAAGATCTGACGGTAGAACGCTATCCAGAACGAATGTGCTGGAGTGCGTATTTCACGGTCGTGGCTTTGAATTACACCGATTATGCTTTTGCGTCATAACAGTGATCTGCGAGCGGGCGCGGGAAGTCGACCTTGGGCGGATTACAGGAACCCGACTTCTAGGAACTCCCTATGCAGAGTGATGGCTGAGGGGGGCAATCAACCAAAAACCCCCTTCAGGTCCTCGACGATGGCCTTTTCCCAGACGGGACGGCCGGCCATGACAAAACCACCGGATCGGCGCTCCGGCCGAAGCGTAATTGGTATCAATGCCTGAAATTGCCGCCGTTCGCCAACCAGAGAAATCAAAGCGTCCATATTCGAACGTGCTTCGCTCGGCTCGAAGAATGACTGTATTGAATGGCCATGAAGGCCCCAAATAAATACGTGGTTGCCGCCCTGCGCGCTTGGGAGCTTTACTACCTGTAGATACTCGCTAGCCAACATCTGCCCGTCGGTTTCGCAGCGGAGCATTTGCTGGGTCTTGTGATCGAAGATGGCAAATTGCGGGCGGGTGACGAGGTTGAAATCGTCCCACCGCTCGGCCGTTCGGACCCGTCCATCAAACTCCCCTAACTGGCCTTCGCCATGGAAGTGCTCGAAGCGGAGAGCAAACTTCGCCGGGTCCGCCCTCGGAATCGATTGAATCTGATCGCTGCCATCTGCACCGATCACCTGAACCTCATCAAGGCGGTAACCGAGAAGGTGCGCCAGATAGTCATTAGCAAGAGGTCCTCCGAGGAAGACCATATCGTTGAACTCTTGCGCGTTGACGACAGGCGCATCGAGCGGTGAGCACTTCCTGAACTCTATTTCTTCACCCCAAGCCTCGCAAAGGGCTGTTTGAAGGGTGAGGCGCGCGGTTTCGATGTAACTGGAATGCCGGATGGCCTTACCCTCACGGACCGCCTGCCTGTTTACCGCTCCACAGCAAATGGCGGGAATACGATCTCCCACGAGTCCACGAGCTGCGGCGCCTATCTTGAGTGGGGCCATCCTGTCCCCGAAATAGTCGTAGGTCTTTTGGAGGCCAGAGCTGACGTTGTTCGATACTGTCGTCGTAATTCCCGCACCCACTGCTACGCCAAGTGCAGAAAGACCTAAGCCGCCCAACCCCTTTAGAAACGTTCTTCGATCTACCGACATGTTCGCTCCCCCAACTTGGCGTTGTGTGATTTTTCAGATTACCAGTTTTGCGGACGGGAGCAAGAGGCTGCCATTTATTCTCGCTCTCCACTCGGAGCTTGGCGACAGCGATGGACGTCAGTTCTAGTACGCATCGTTTCCTTCTGCAATTTTAGCGATGCTTGCCGCCAGAAGGGAGCATGTCCCGGCACCCCTGTCGCCTCGTGGCAATCGTCAAGCTGTCTGCGGCGCTTGGGGCTAAGTCCCTGAAATGTCGCGGTCGGTCGTAAAGATTGTATTTAACATTTCGCGGTAATCTTCCGTTAGTAATTCCGTCCGTGTGTCGAAAGGGCGGGGCTTCGGTTTGTTTTGCGTGCGAGTGCCTATGCGTCTTTCGATCCTTACAGCGATCCTCCTCGGCTGCGCCTCCCTGGCCGGCTGCGCGTCGAGTGCGACCCCGGAAACGGTGCTGGCGGTCAAGCCGTCGCGCGAGACCACGAGTTCCGTCGCCAAGGGCGGCGGGCCGGTGCCCGAAGTGGCTGTCGGCGAAAGTCAGGTGAAAGCCGACGATGCGCAGGAAATGCTCGCCTGGGCCGGGCCGGTGCCCGATACCCACGTCTTCGAGACGGTGACGAAGCAGTCCGCGGTTCCCGCCGAGCGCCCCGCCGATACCGCGACGATGGCCGAGATGCCGACCCAGCGCCTCGGCAAGCGCTCGCGCGTCTATAGCCAGCAGTTCCGCGATGCCCATCCGATCAATTTCGGCAAGCGCGCGCCGAAGCACTATCAGGTGCACGGCGTCGACGTCTCGCGCTGGCAGGGCGATATCGACTGGATGAAGCTGCGCACGCAGGGCGCCAACTTCGCCTTCATCAAGGCGACGGACGGCGGCGACCATCTCGATCCGATGTTCCAGAAGAACTGGCGCCGGGCCAAGGAGGCGGGCATCCGGCGCGGCGCCTACCACTTCTTCTACTGGTGCCGTGTCGCAAGCTCGCAGGCCGAATGGTTCATCCGCAACGTGCCGAAGGATCCGGATGCGCTGCCGCCGGTCATCGATGCCGAATACAATGGCGATTCCGCCTGCAAGAAGCGTCTGTCGCGCGAGAAATATGTCGAGAAGATCCGTGTCTTCGCCGAGATGCTGGAGCGGCACTACGGCAAGCGGCCGATCATCTATACCGCACCGGACTTCTACGAGGACAACCTTTCCGGCGAGCTGAAGCAATATCCCTTCTGGCTGCGCTCGGTCGCCGCGCATCCTTCCAAGCGTTATCCGAACCGCCGCTGGCTGTTCTGGCAGTATTCCGGCTCGGGCCTGTCGCACGGCGTCGAGGGTAGGATCGATCTCAACGTCTTCTCGGGCAGCGTGAACGACTGGCACAACTGGCTGAACGGCCAGTCCTGAGCGAATAGGGGACGACCTATTTCCGCTTCTGCGGGTAGATCGTTTCTCCACGCTTCAGCATCTCCACGAAAGCGTCGATCTTCCGTTTGCGCGCGGCCTCGGTCTTGAGATTGTGAACGCGGAAGGCGAGGGCGAAGCGGTTCTGCTCCGTCAGCTTGCCGAGCATTTCGGCGGCGGCCGGTTCCGCGTCGATGGCGGCTTGCAGGTCCGGCGGTATCCGCAGGTCCCTTCCGCTGCCATAGGCCTTGTCCCAGCGACCGTCCGCCTTCGCGGCCTCCACCTGTTTCATGCCGTGCTCCGTCATGCGGCCATCCGCGATGAGCCGGCCGACCGTCTCGACATTCTTCTTGCTCCACACGCTCCTGCGGCCGCGCGGGCTGTAGCGCTGGAGGAAGCTCTTCTGATCCAGTCCCTTGCGGATGCCATCGATCCAGCCCCAGCAGAGCACGGCTTCTATCGCCTCTTCGGGATTGATGGACTTGAGGCCCGAGGCGCGCTTATGGACCTTGATCCAGACCTCCGGGACCGTGTCATGATTCTCCGAAAGCCAGCGGTGGAAGCTTTCGGGATTGGGAAATTCACGGATATGGGCGGGGTCGACTTCCACAGGCGCCATCGTGTTCTTCCTCGCTGCGGGTTCCGGGCGTGGCCGCTTTGCATCGCCTCCCCGGAACGAGCGGTGGATGCCGAAGATGTGATGCCCCCGCTTCTTGCCAGCCCCTTCCCGCTTTGGCTAGCCATCGGCCTGTGTCCGTTCTTTCACTGGAGTATGTTTCGAGAATGCCTACGGTGTGCACATTGTCGCGAAGAGCCTTCCTCCTGGGCGCCGCCGCGACGCTTGCGGGATGCGCAACCACGGAAACGTCGGTCAAGAATGCCCCCATCCCCCAGAAGGTCAGCTATCCCATCGTGCCGGCGACGGTCGAGGAACTGGCGGCGCGCTACGCCGCCGTCGAGGATGGCGGCCATGTCATCCCGGCCATCCCCTACCAGGAGATCGATCCGAAATATTACCGCCAGCGTGTGAAGGACCCGACCGGCGAGCCGGCCGGCACGGTGGTCGTCGATACGGCCGCGCGCTTCCTCTACGTGGTGGAGCCGGGCGGCACGGCGATGCGCTACGGCGTCGGCATCGGCCGCGACGGCTTTGCCTGGGAAGGCGAGGGCGTGATCCAGTGGCGTCAGCCCTGGCCGCGCTGGAAGGTGCCTGCCGACATGATCAAGCGCCAGCCGAGCCTTGCGAAATATTCCGTCGAGAACGGCGGCATGGAGCCGGGCATCAAGAACCCGCTCGGTGCGCGGGCTCTCTATATCCACCAGAACGGTCAGGATACGCTCTACCGCCTGCACGGCTCGCCGGACTGGAAGTCGATCGGCAAGGCGACGTCGTCGGGCTGCGTGCGCCTCATCAACCAGGATGTGCTCGATCTCTACAAGCGTGTGCCCTATCACGCGCGCATCGTCGTGCATCAGGGCGGGCTGGAAGCGGTCTGAATCAGACGACGGTCTCGCCGCCGTCGACCACCAGGATCTGGCCGGTCATGTAGCTTGACCGGTCGGAGACGAGGAAGAGGATCGGTTCGGCGATCTCCTCCACATCCGCCCAGCGGCCCATCGGCACCTTCTCCCTGATATAGTCCTCGATGGCGCCGCGTCCTCCCATCTGGTCGATGAACGGGGCGTTGAAGGGCGTGTCGACCCAACCCGGGCAGAGCGCGTTGACGCGGATGCCGTGACGGGCATAGTCGCCGGCCATCTGCTTTGTCATGGCGATGACGGCGTGCTTGGTGGTCGTATAGGCGATCATCTCACGGTCGTAGAGCACGCCGGAAGAGGAGGAGGTGTTGAGGATGACGCCCTTTCCCTGCGCCTTCATGGCGGGCATGACGAGGCGCGCGGCCATCAGGTGGGCGCGCACGTTAAGGTTCCAGGAGAGGTCGAGACCGTCGAGGGATACCTCTTCGAGATCGCCGGCGATCTGCGCGCCCGCGTGATTGTGCAGGATGTCGATGCGGCCGTGGCGGGACAGCACGCCGGCAATCGCCATCTTCAGCTCTATATCGTCGGTGACATCGAGGATGACGGCCTCGGCGGCGCCGCCGTCGGTGCGGATAAGATCGACCGTCTCGCCGGCCCGGGCCTCGTCGCGGTCGGCGACGCAGACGGTCGCACCCTCGCGCGCCATGATGCGCGCACCGGCCCGGCCGATGCCGGAACCAGCCCCGGTGACGATGGCGACACGGTTCTTCAGGATCATTTCATTCTCCGGCAGGCGGTTTCGTTGTCTTTTCCCGCATCAGCAGGCGGGCGACGAGGATGAGGAAGAGCGAGGCGACCAGCACCATGGTGGCGATGGCGTTGACCTCCGGCGTCACGCCGCGGCGGATGGAGGCGAAGACGTAGATCGGCAGCGTCGTCTTGGAGCCGGCGACGAAGAAGGCGACGATGAAATCGTCGAAGGAGAAGGTGAAGGCGAGCAGGAAGCCGGCCAGCACCGAGGGCAATATCTGCGGCAGCACGATATCGCGGAAGGTGGTGAGGGGCGTGGCGTAGAGATCGGCCGAGGCTTCCACTATATCGCGCCCGAGCGTGGCGATGCGCGCCTTCACGATCATGGTGACGAGCGCCATGGTGAAAAGGCCGTGCGCCGCAATGATCGAGCCGTAGCCGAGGCCGAGCTGCGGCGGCCTCTCGCCCGGCCAGAGCGCGGCGATGGCGGGATTGACCGCGCCGAAGACGGCGACGAGCGCCACCAGCGTCGCGATGCCGATGACGACGCCCGGCACGACGATGGCGGCGGCGAGCAGGCCGTCGAAGAGAAGGCGGGCGCGGCTGCCGAGGCGTTCGAGGCCGAGGGCGGCCATGGTGCCGAAGACGGCGGCGAGCGTGGCGCTGGTCAGGGCGATGATCAGGCTGTTCTGCAACGCGGTGACGAGGAACGGATTGGCGAGCGCCTTGCCGTACCATTGCGTCGAGAAGCCCGTGAATTCGCTGGCGCTGCGCCCCGCATTGAACGAGAACAGCACGACCAGCGCGATCGGCGCATAGAGGAAGAGGTAGACGGAGGTTATCAGCGCGCGCATCAGACGAGGTCCACCTGTCTCGTGCCGGAGACTTTCCAGGCGATGCGCATGGCGACCGTCAGCACCACGACCACGATGGCGACCAGCGTGACGGCGATGGCCGAGCCGAAGGGCCAGTTGCGCGATTGCAGGAAGAGGTCGACCAGCGCATTGCCGATGAAGAAGACCTTGCCGCCGCCGAGGAGCTGCGGAATGAGATATTCGCCGAGCAGCAGGATCGTGACGAGCGCGACGCCCGTCATGACGCCGGGCAGGGAGAGCGGCAGGGTGACGGAGAAGAAGGTGGAGACCGGTTTCGCGCCGAGGTCGGCCGAGGCTTCGAGCAGCCGGCGGTCGAGTTTTTCGAGGCTGACATAGATCGGCATGATCATCAGCGGCAGGTAGCCGTAGACGATGCCGAGCAGCACCGCGCCCGGCGTGTTGAGCAGGCGCACGTCTTCGATGCCGATCATGTCGAGGAGGTTCGGGATGCCGCGCGAGCCCAGGATATACATCCAGGCATAGGTGCGCACCAGAAGGCTCGTCCAGAACGGCACGACGACCAGCGAAACCAGCATCAGCCGGTGGCGCGGCGCGGCCTTGACGGCGAGATAATAGGCCGTCGGATAGGCCACCAGCAGGCAGAGGAAGGCGCCGGCCGGCGCGAGCATCAGCGTGTTCCAGTAGGCAGCGGCGCGGGCCGGCAGGTTGGCGTATTGCGCGAAGGTGAAGGCCGCCTGATAGCCACCCGCAGGTCCGCGCTCGCCGACGGAGAAGACCACCATGGCGATGAAGGGCAGCACGAGGAAGACGAACAGCCAGATGGAGGCCGGCGCGAGCAGCGCCGCCGTCACCAGCCGTTTCTTTGCCGTCGTCGTCAGGGGCATTTCGTGGGTCCTGTTGCGAATATGCGAGGGTTGCCCCTCATCCGGCCTGCCGGCCACCTTCTCCCCGCAAGCGGGGCGAAGGAAATGTGTGGTGGCGCCCCATTCCCATGATGAGGCAATAGGGTGCTCCAGGTCCCTTCTCCCCGCTTGCGGGGAGAAGGTGGCGGCAGCCGGATGAGGGGCCTGTTCCGTCAGGCCGACTTGAACCGCGCCATCAGTTCCGCGCGGGCCGGATCGGTCAGCGTCACGGCCGCGCCGAATTCGAGCGGCGTCAGCGCGGCTTCGTCCGGATAGACGATCCTGTTGCCGGTGATCTCGGCCGGCAGCAGGGCGATGACGCGGCTGTCGGTGGTCGGCGCGCCGTTGGCGATGTGCTCGCGCACCGCGTTCTGCGGATCCATCAGGAAGTTCAGCAGCGCGTAGCCGGCCGGCTTGTTGGTGGCGCTGGTCGGCACGGCGTAGAAGTCGGACCAGATCTCGCCGCCGTCGGTGCCGAGCGTGAACTGGATTTCCGGCATGTCGCGGTTGAGCTGTGCGCCGTCGTTCGTCCAGCACATGGTCATCCAGGCATCGGTGGAGCGCATGGAGGGCTGGTAGTCGCTGTTGATGGCGTAGAGATGCGGCTTTACCTTGATCAGCAGCTCCTCGGCCTTGGCAAGCTCCTCGGGCTTGATCGAGTTGAAGGAGAAGCCGAGCGAGACGAGGGCGTTGCCGATGGTGGTGAGCTGGTAGTCGTGCACCATGGTGCGGCCGTCGGCCTCGGTCATGGCGATCTCGAAGAACTCCTTCCAGCTCGTGACCTTGGACTTCACCTTGTCCGAATTGACGGCGATGCCGGTCGTGCCCCAGTTCTTGGGCAGCGCGTAGACCTTGCCGTCGACCGTGCCTTCATTGGTGAAGCGGGTGTTCTGCGTCTTGGGGTCGAAGTTCGGCACCTTGGTGAGGTCGAGCGGGTCGATCAGGCCGAGGCCTGCATAGGTGGAGATCGTGTAGTTGGTGGGAACGAAGAGGTCCCAGCCGGTGCCGCCTGCCTGCAGCTTGGCCAGCATCTCCTCGTTCGAGCCGAAGACGTTGACCTCGACGGCGACTTCCGTCTTGGCGGTGAAGGCCTCGAAGGTCGCAGGGTCGTGGTAGTTCGGCCAGGTGGCGAGCGACATGGATGTGCCGAGGTCTTCCTGCGCATAGGCTGCGGAATTGAAGAGACCGGGCTGGCGCGCGAGGACGGCGGCGGCAAGGCCGAGGCCGGTGACGCCGAGGAAGTGACGGCGGGTGACCGAGCCGCGCTTCAGCCGCTGGAATTCGTCCGTCAGCTCACGGGCGCTGATCGGGGCATTCTCTCTGAACCATTTCGACATGACGCTGTTCCCTTGTTGTTGTTTGGGGCCTGTTTCCCCTCAGGCTGGAAAGATATGCGCTGTACCGGGATCGAAGCTGATGGCGACCCGTTCGCCCGGCGCGACGAGGTCGTTCTGCGTCTGGCGTTCGGCCGTGACGAGCAGGTCGCCGAGGCCGTCGACGGCGATGGAATATTCGGCCGCCGAGCCGAGGAAGATGCGATGGGTGACGGTGCCTTCGAGCGTCGCCGTTCCCGCGCCGCCCCGCGCAAGGCGGATCGCCTCGGGCCGTAGCGCCACGGTGACGGCGCCCGGCGGAAGGTCGCCGCGCGAGGCGGGCAGGGCCGCGCCGTTGCCGAGCCGCACGGTGCCGCCGGCCTCCAGCGTGCCGTCGAAGCGGTTCGTCTTGCCGACGAAATCGGCGACGAAGAGATCGGCGGGGCGGTCGTAGACCTCCTGAGGCGTGGCGAGCTGGCGGATGCGGCCGGCGCTCATCACGCAGACGAGGTCGCTCATCGACAGCGCCTCCTCCTGGTCGTGCGTGACGAGCACGAAGGTGATGCCGAGATCGCGCTGGAGCGTCTGAAGCTCGATCTGCATGGCGGTGCGCAGCTTCTTGTCGAGGGCCGCCAGCGGCTCGTCGAGGAGAAGCACGGAGGGCTTGTTGACCAGCGCCCGGGCGAGCGCCACGCGCTGCTGCTGGCCGCCGGACATTTCATGGATGCGGCGCTTGGCGAAGCCGGAAAGGCGCACCATTTCCAGCGCCTCGCCGACGCGGCGGGATATCTCCGCCGCCGGCATCCTCGGGCGAAGCTGCTTCAGGCCGTAGGCGACGTTCTTCTCCACGTCGAAATGCGGGAAGAGCGCATATTGCTGGAAGACCATGTTGACCGGGCGGCGATAGGCCGGCACGCCGTTGGCAACCTTGCCGGCGATCAGCACCTCACCCTCGCTCGGCTGCTCGAAGCCGCCGATCATGCGAAGGCAGGTCGTCTTGCCGCAGCCGGAAGGGCCGAGCAGGGCCACGAAGGCGCCTTTCGGCACGGTCAGGTTTATGTCGGAGACCGCGGTGACTGCGCCATAGCGCTTGGTCACCGAACGGAACTCGATGTCGTTCGTTGAGGCGGATGTCACGTCTGTTCCCTGCGGTTGTTGCGTCGAAGCGATCTTGCGCCGCTTTAGCCACCGTCGAGCGGAATGCTAGTCAGCCGCCGGCGGGTTGGTATATACCCCGAGAGAGGTATTTTATCCGTAAATCGACTGTGGAAGGAGTATATCCCGGCGGCGGCACATGAGGGGCGTCGCGGGAATCGGGGAGCAAGCGCCATGCGGGTCGATTTCACGGCATTCTTCCGGACGCTCGCCGATTGGACCGGGGAAACGGAGCGCTCCGACCGGCAAACCGGCGAAACCCTGCTGGCGATGATGCGTGCGCTGGTGCGCTTCGACGGCATGGTCGTCTTCGCCTATCGCGACAAGGCGCGGCCCATCGACCTCTTCAGCACCTTCGATGCGGACGACTACAATGTCTTCGTCAACCTCTACCAGGCGGGACCGTACCTGCTCGATCCGTTCTACCATACGGCGCGGGCAGGACGCTCGGGCGTGCTGCGCATGCGCGAGCTTGCGCCGGACCGTTTCTTCTCCAGCGAATATTACCGCAGCTACTACTCGCAGACCCGGCTTGCCGAGGAGCTGGGCTTCTTCGTGCCGACGCAGGACGGGGTGACGGTGGTGGTCTCGCTGATGCGGCGGGAGAAGACGGGCGTCTTCCCGGCCAGCGAATTCGGCCTGCTCACCGATGCGGAGCCTTTTGTCGCCGCCTTCGTGCGCCGCGCCTGGAGCGGCCTTGCCGAGCGCTTCGCCGAGACGGGGCAGGGACGCGGCCGGCGCAACGAGCCGGTGAGCGCGGCGGACAAGGTCTGGCGCAAGCTGAACCTCACCGACCGCGAGGCCTCGATCATCGAGCTGGTGCTGCAGGGGCATTCGTCGGAATCGATCGGGCTGAGGCTCGATATCTCGACGGGCACGGTGAAGGTGCACCGGCGGAATGTGTACCGCAAGCTCGGCATTTCCTCGCAGATACAATTGCTGTCGATCTACCTGAAGAACCTGCAGGCTTGAAACGGCGAAAGCCCGGCATCGCTGCCGGGCTTCATGCGAGTCTTTTCAGCGGGTTGCGGCCTCGTCCTTACAGATCGATTCCGGTCGCTCACCTTTCGATTCAACCGGCCGAGGCCAGCGCGACCTGCGCCCGCGCATCGAGAACCTGCCGGGCCGCATGGGCGGCTTCCTTGCCCTTGATGACGAAGTGGTCGCGGAAGAAGGCGATGTGGGCTTCCGATTCCTGGAAGTTGTGCGGCGTCAGCACGGCCGACAGTACCGGCACGTTCGTGTCGAGGCCGACGCGCACGATGCCGTCGACCACGGCGCCGGCGACGAAGTCGTGGCGGTAGATGCCGCCGTCGACGACGAGTGCAACGCCGAGGATGGCCGAGTAGCGTCCGGTCTTGGCCAGAAGCTGGGCCTGCAGCGGGATTTCGAGGGCGCCCGGAACGTCGATCACGTCGATGTCTTCCGAGCGGCCGCCGAGGGCCTGCCATTCGGCGATGAAGGCGGTGACTGCCCGATCGACGATGCCGGCGTGCCAGCGGGCACGGATGACGGCGATACGGGCGGAGGGGGTGGCATTGGCGTTCATATGTCTTGGCCTTTCAAGGGTTGAGCCATTTTTCAACGGGTCCCTTGGGCGAACACGCGGGACGGACGCCGCCTGCGACAGCGGGGCCTTCCTGCTTGCTCTCTTCCATCCGGACTGTGACCGTCGGCTCCGGCATCGCACCGGATCTGCTGACCCTTCCTCGCGGAAGGCGCTCGCGGGCTGCCGGATCGCTCCGGATACCGCCGGTGGGGAGTTTCACCCCGCCCTGAGAACGAAGGGAGACTAGACGGCAATCGCCCGCGGATCAAATCCGCGGGCGACGCAAAAGCGAGGATTCACGACAGATTTTTCCAAACCTTTCGCAAGGCTTGGAATGCAGGTTCAGTCGTGGATGACCAGAAGGTCGCTGGCGGTGAAGCGCAGCGTGACCGTTTCGCCAACGGCCGGCGGCACAAGGCCGGGGCTGTTGAACATGTCGAAGGAGATGACGCTGCCGCCGACCTTCATGCGCGTGCGGATGACCGAGCCGAGGAAGTTCGACGAGACGACTTCGCCGGAAAGCGCCGTGTCGCCCTTGGCGTCGGCGGCGATGGAGCCGGCTTCGGGGCGCAGCGCCAGCGAGATCGTGTCGCCCGCCTTCGCGTTGCCGAGCGATTCGCGCAGGGTCACGCCCTGGTCGCCGATCGTTACGCGATTGGTTGCTGCGTCGACCACCTTGGCCTCGACGAGGTTCAGCGTGCCGACGAAGCCCGCGACGAAGCGCGTCGCGGGGCGGTTGTAGATATCGGCGGGCGTGCCGATCTGATCGGCCTTGCCGGCGTTCATGACGACGATGCGGTCGGAGATCGACAGGGCCTCTTCCTGGTCATGGGTGACGAAGACCGTGGTGATGCCGAGCTGCTGCTGGATCATGCGGATTTCCTCGCGCAGCGATACGCGGATCTTGGCGTCGAGGGCCGAGAGCGGTTCGTCGAGGAGGAGGACCTGGGGCTTGGGGGCGAGCGCGCGGGCGAGGGCCACGCGTTGCTGCTGGCCGCCGGACATCTGGTAGGGGTAGCGGTCGGCGAGATGGTCGAGCTTGATGAGGCCGAGCATCTCCTTGACGCGGGCGTCGATCTCGGCCTTCGGCCGGCCGGCGACCTTGAGGCCGAAGGCGACGTTCTCCGCGACGTTCATGTTGGGGAAGAGCGCGTACGCCTGGAAGACCATGCCGATGTTGCGCTGGTTGGGGCGAAGGTTCGCCTGGCTCTTGCCGTCGATGGCGATCGCGCCGCCCGAGGGCGTCTCGAAGCCGGCGATCATGCGCAGGATGGTCGTCTTGCCGCAGCCGGACGGGCCGAGGAACGAGATGAACTCGCCTTTTTCGATGGACATGTTGAAATCCTTGACGACCTGCACGGGGCCGAAGGACTTCTGGATACTGGTAAGGGTCAGGAAGCTCATGAATGGTCCTTAGACGGGGCTTTGCGCGCCCTTCTGGAAGCGGGAGACAAGCTGGATCAGGCCGAGGCAGCCCCAGGTCAAGGCGAAGGACATGACCGCGAGCGCAGCCGGCTCATAGGCGCGGTTGGCGCCGAGAAGCTGCATGTAGGGGCCGAAGGCCGGACGGTTGAGAAGGGCGGCCATGGTGAACTCGCCGATGACGATGGCGAAGGTCAGGAACGCGCCGGAGAGCACCGCGACCAGCACGTTCGGCAGGATAATGCGGGCGAGGATGGTCATCCACCCTGCGCCGAGGCTCTGGGCGGCCTCCGTCAGCGTGGCGATATCGATGGAGCGCAGGCCCGTGTCGACGGCGCGGTACATATAGGGCAAAGCCAGCATCGAATAGCCGAACATCAGGAGGATGTTCGTGCCGGTGATCGAGCCGGTCAGCGGCAGCCAGCTCGAGGTGTTGTAGAGCCGGATATAGCCGAAGACGATGACGATGGCCGGGATGACCAGCGGCAGGAGCGTGATGAACTCGACATAGGGGCGAAGGCCCGGCAGCTTGAGGCGCACCCAGTAGGCCGTGGGCACCACGAGCAGCACGCCGAAGGCGATGGTGGCGAGCGCCATCATAACGGAATAGGTGAAGGTTTCCTGGAAGCGCGGATCGCCGAGCACGACGGCGTAGGCGTCCAGCGAATAGACGCCGCGGCGCATCTTCAGGGAGAAGTTGGTCATGCCGAGCAGCGGCAGGATGAAATAGAGCAGCCCGAAGAGGAGGGCGCCCCAGGCCCAGAGCTTTTTCATTTCAGCCACCTTTCGCTGCGGGCGCGCAGCCAGATGTAGATCGTATTGGCGATGCCGGTGACGACGATCATGCCGAAGGCCAGCGCATAGCCGAGATGGGGATTGCCGAGCACGTCGCCGCGAATCTGCGCGAAGAGCAGGATCGGCACGATGGAGAGTGAGGAGCCGGTGAGCGCGATGGCCGTCGCGACCGCGCCGAAGGCGTTGGCGAAGAGCAGCGCCAGCGTGCCGAGGAAGGAGGGCAGCAGGATCGGGAAGGCGACCATGCGCCAATATTGCGCGTTGGTCGCGCCGAGGATCTGCGCCGCCTCGCGCCATTCGCGCTTCAGGCCGTCGAGCGCGGGCGTGATGATGAGGATCATCAGTGGGATCTGGAAGAACAGGTACGTGACCGTCAGGCCCCAGAAGGACAGGATGTTGAAGCCGTGGGCGCGCAGGTCGAAACCGAACTGGGTGCGCAGGAACACGGTGACGAGGCCGACCGGGCCGAGGGTCGCGAGGAAGGCGAAGGCGAGCGGGACGCCCGCGAAGTTGGAGGCGACGCCGGAGAAGGTCAGCAGCGGGCCGCGGATCCATTTCGGCAGGCCGCCGAGCACGGCGGCGGAGGCGACCGCAAAGCCGATCAGGCAACCGAGCAACGCCGAGGCGATGGAGATCTTGATCGAGATCCAGTAGGCCGACATGATCGACGTGGTGAACAGCCCGCGGATATTGTCCAGCGTGAAGCCGCCGTCCGGCGTCTGGAAGGCGCCGATGACGATGCGCATCGTCGGCATGATCAGGAACAGCAGGACGAAGATCGCGAACGGCGCCGCGCCGAGCCAATGCAGCGGGAGGCGGAAAGGCTCCCGCGCCGGCCGGTTGGCGGCTGAACTGTCTGGTGACATCAAGAAAACCTCGGATGGGGTTGCCTTCATTGGCATACCGCAGTCGTCGCCCCGGCACGAAACCGGGGCGACGATGATTGTCGCTTACTGCACGTTCGCGCCGACGACGCTGTCCCATGCGCCGGTGACGGCGGCCTTGTTGGCGTCGACTTCCTCGAGCGTCGGGAAGTAGGCCTTCTCATAGGACGCTGCCGGCGGCAGGGCGTCGATCAGTTCCTGCGGAACCTTGCCGGCCTTGACCATGGCGTTGAAGCGCGCCGGATGGCAATAGCCCTTCAGCCAGCCGAGCTGGCCTTCGTCGGAGTAGACATGCTCCATCCACAGCTTGGCGGCGTTCGGATGCGGCGCGTAGGCCGAGATGCCCTGGACGTAGACGCCGGCGAGGACGCCCTTCTCCGGAACGATGACCTCGGTCGGCGGGTTGCCGTTGAGGGTCTTGGCCCAGCCGAGCGCGTTGTAGTCCCAGGCGACGACGATCGGGGTCGAGCCCTGCGCCAGCGTGCCGGACTTGCCGATGACCGGAACGAAGTTGCCGGCCTTGTTCATCTCGGCGAAGTAGGCAAGGCCAGCCTCGCCGGCTTCCTTGCCGGACTTGGCGTCCTTGGAAAGACCGGCGGCGAGAACGGCGAGGATCGCCTGGTTGGAGGCGCGCGGGTCGCCGGCAAGCGCGACCTGGCCGGCATATTCCGGCTTCAGGAGATCGGCCCAGTCCTTCGGCGAATTGGCGACGAGGTCCTTGTTCACGAGGAAGGACATCACGCCGTAATAGTCGCCGTACCAGTGGCCGTCGGCGTCCTTGATCTCGTTCGGAATTTCGTCCCAGGTCGAGACCTTGTAGGGCTGCAGCAGGCCTTCGGCCTTGGCGGACGGGCCGAAGGCGAGACCGACGTCGATCACGTCGGGCGACTGCGGGCCCTTGTTGTCCTTGTTGGCCTTGATGGCTTCGATCTCGTCAGCGGAGCCGGCGTCCGGGTTCAGCTCGTTGACCTGGATTTCCGGATACTTGGCCTTGAAGGAGGCGATGACGTCGCCGTAGCCGCACCAGTCATGCGGCAGCGCGATGGTCGTGAGCATGCCTTCCTTCTTGGCGGCTTCGATCAGCTCCGCGCTCGGCTCGGCGAAAGCGAGCGACGTGGTGGCGATCACCAGGGCGGTGGAGAGCGAAAGCAGACGTTTCGTATGTGACATCACGGGTGTTCTCCTTTTGTGTGTCAGGCATTTCGGCGTGGTGATTACTTGCGGCGTATGAAGCTTATGTGACAGTTTTATTTCGTTTTTTTCGTATGTCGATCAGGATTTGCCAGGAACCTCCGGCCGGGGTTTGCGAAAAAGCCGGCTGGCCTCGAACAGGCCCTCCAGCGTCTTCATTCGGTCGCTGGTTTCCTCCCAGCCCGAACTTTGCACCGCTTCGATCAGTGCTTCCAGGATGAAGAGCGTCACGACGGAGGAATCCCATGCGGACGGCGCCTCGATATGGACGCGGAAGACCCGTGCCGCCGCCTTGGCGACCGGCGAGGCCCACTGGTCGGTGAACAGTACGATCTCCACGCCGCGCTCGCGGGCGGCGCGGCCGAGCGTCTCCATTTCCTGCTCGTAGCGACGGATGTCGAAGATCACGAGGACGTCGCCCGCCTTCATGTTCAGCACGTAATGCGGCCAGGAACTCGGATTGGAGGCGATCTGCGTGACGTTCGGGCGAATGACCTGGAGGTGGGTGAAGAGATAGTCGGCGAGCGCCTTCGTGATGCGCCCGCCGATGATGTAGATGCTGCGCTGGCGGTCGGCGAGCAGGGCGGCCGCACCGTCGAATTCGGCGGCCTCCATCTGCGCGAGCGTTTGGCGCAGGTTCGTCATGATCGCGTCGGCGAAGCGGTTGAGGATGTGGGTGCCGGGCGCGTTGGCGGCCAGGCGGTCGTGCTTGCTGATGGGGCTGGAAAGCGTCGCCTCCAGTTCGTGGTGCAGGCGGACCTGGAAATCGGGAAAGCCGCGAAAGCCGAGCTTCTGCACCATGCGTGCGACCGTCGGCGTCGACACGCCGGCGTTTTCCGCCACCGTCGTGATACTGCCGAGGCCGGAGACGGGGTAGTTGTCGAGCAGCGATGTGGCCAGCTGCCTCTCGGCGCGCGTCAGCGCATCGAAATGAGCATGGATCACATCCGACACCGTCATGGATGCTTGGTTGAGCGTCAAGTTATTCCCCTGCGCTCCGGTCTTTGCCGGAGTTTTCAAAATTAAACATCGCTGTCACAATTCGAGTCAAATGATTTTTTGAAGAGATTTTTTCATTCGCCGGTTGACACTGGCAGAATGGTGAAGAATTCTCTTCATCAATGATAAAAGCCGGTCGAGGGGATCAGGCTCATGGGAATTCTGAGTGTGGAGGAGGGCGACCCGGTCGCCCTGGAGAATGCTATTGCCCGCGGCCCGGTGATCCTGGTTTGCGAGCATGCATCGCGCGTCCTGCCGAGATCGCTTGGCACGCTCGGGCTTCCCGAGGAGGCGCTGGCCAGCCATATCGCCTGGGATCCGGGCGCGCTCGCCGTCTCGCGCCTCGTGGCGAGAAGCCTCGATGCGACGCTGCTCCACCAACGCTTCTCGCGCCTCGTCTACGATTGCAACCGTCCGCCGGAATCGCCGGCCGCCATGCCGGAAAAGAGCGAGATCTTCGATGTTCCGGGCAATGCGGGGCTGGATCAGGCGGCGCGTGATGCCCGCACCGAAGCGCTCTACCTGCCGTTCCGTGAAAAACTTTCCCGACTGGTGAAGGCCCGGATCGCCGAGGGCCGGCCGCCGGTCATCGTCACCATGCACAGCTTCACGCCGATCTATTTCGGCAAGCAGCGCGATGTGGAGATCGGTATTCTGCATGATGCCGATACGCGCCTTGCCGACGCCATGCTGGCCGAGGCCGCGATCGACGGGCGCTACGACGCCCGCCGCAACGAGCCTTACGGTCCCGAGGACGGCGTGACGCACACCCTGAAGGAGCATGGCCTTTCCAACGGCCTTGCCAATGTGATGATCGAGGTCCGCAACGACCTCATCCGAGATGAAGCCGGCCAGGAGGTCGTGGCCGGCTACCTGACGGGACTGCTCGGCAAGAGCCTTTCCGCAATCAATTAAAAACGACCTGGGAACGGAATGTCCGTGGAAACGGAAAAGAACACGAACTGGAGAGGCCAGGCGAATGCTTGCGTTGTCAATTTGGAGGACCGGTCCGGCTGAGAACGCCGCCGCTGCCTGGGGAGGCAGGGCCGATGCCTGATTTCATCAAGAGTTATGTGCGCTTCGTCGACAGGTTCAACCGGCGTGTCGGCCTTTTTGCGATGTACCTGATCTTCGCGATGTTCGCGATTCTCCTCTATTCATCCCTTTCTAAGGCCTTCCGCCTTCCGGCGAACTGGACGCTGGAATCCGCTCAGTTCACCATGGCGGCCTACTATATGCTCGGCGGCGCTTTCGCCATGCAGACGGGGGATCACGTCCGCATGGACCTGTTCTACGGCACCTGGTCGGTGAGGAAACGGGCGATCTTCGACACGGTTACGGCCGTGGCGCTGATCGTGTTCCTCGGCTTCATGCTCTATGGCGGCATAGCCAGCACGGTCTATGCCATCCAGTTCAAGGAAAAGAGCTTCACCGCCTGGGCGCCCTATATGGCACCGATCAAGATCATCATGACCTTCGGTGTCCTGATGATGCTCGCGCAGGCCCTTTCTTCGCTCTTCAAGGATATCGCCGAATTGCGGGGAAGGCCCATCACATGAGCTATGAATTCATCGCAATCACGATGTTCGCCGGCATGATGGTGCTGCTGCTCACGGGGCAGCGCGTCTTCGCCGTGATCGGTTTCGTCGGCGTTGTGGCGGCCTTCCTTCTATGGGGCACGGGCGGCTCGGAAATGGGCTTCGCCTCCGCCATGAAGCTCGTCAAATGGTATCCGATGCTGACGGTGCCGATGTTCGTCTTCATGGGCTACATGCTCTCGGAATCGGGAATCGCCGAGGACATGTACAAGGCGATCCACGTCTGGATGGGGCCGATCAACGGGGGCCTTGCGCTCGGCACGGTCGGCCTCATGGTCATCATCTCGGCCATGAACGGCCTTTCCGTCGCCGGCATGGCGATCGGCGCGACCATCGCGCTGCCCGAGCTTCTGCGCCGCGGCTACGACAAGGTCATGATGACGGGCGTCGTGCAGGGCGGCTCGACGCTCGGTATCCTGCTGCCGCCGAGCGTCGTGCTCGTGCTCTACGGCATGATCGCCCGCGTTCCGGTCGGCCAGCTCTGGCTTGCCGGCGTGCTGCCCGGTCTCCTGATGGCCGCGCTCATGGCGATCTACGTTTATGTCCGCTGCCGCATCAATCCCTCGCTCGGCCCGGCGCTGCCGGTCGAGGAGCGCAACGTGCCGATGGCAGAGAAGCTTCGGCTCCTGACCTCCGGCATCGTGCCGCTCGGCATCTTCGCGCTGATGATGTGGCTGTTCCTCAGCGGCATCGCCAGCCTCGTCGAAAGCTCGGCGGTGGGCGCGATCTGCTCGGCGCTCGTCGCCTGGTGGCGCGGCCGGCTGAGCTGGCCGCTGTGGAACGACGTGCTACAGAAGACGCTCGGCATCACCTGCATGTTCATGTGGATCCTGATCGCCTCGCTCTGCTTCGGCGCGGTCTTCGACGGCCTCGGCGCGGTCAAGTCCATCGAGCGCTTCTTCCTCGGCGACTTGGGCCTGGAGCCGTGGCAGGTGCTGGTGCTGATGCAGCTCTCGTTCCTGATCATGGGGATGTTCCTCGACGACACGGCGATGCTCGTCATCGTCGCGCCGCTCTACATCCCGCTGGTGCAGAAGCTGGGCTTCGATCTCGTCTGGTACGGCGTGCTCTACACGATCACCTGCCAGATCGCCTACATCACGCCGCCCTTCGGCTACAACCTGTTCATGATGCGCGCCATGGCGCCGCCCGGCATCGGCATGCGGGATATCTATGCGTCGATCTGGCCGTTCGTCGGTATCATGGTGGCGAGCCTCATCATCATCGGCGTGTTCCCCGAGATCGCGACGTGGCTGCCGAACAACTACTACAGCAAGTGACGGTTTTGCCGGCGGCGAAGGCCGCCGGCGCACAAGGGAGTAATGAGGCCGTTAGAAGAAAAGACCATTGACCGTCCGGGATGAACGGCCGTTCCCGGCAGAGGCTGACGATAACCAGAGGGAAAGAGATATGACCAATAGAAGGCAATTTCTGACACGGGCCGGGGCGGTTACGATTGGAGCTGGCGCAGCGACGCTTTCCGCACCCGCCATCGTGAAGGCCCAGGAGCCGATCAAGTGGCGTTTCCAGACCTATGCGGGCGCTGCGCTCGGCGAGCATGTCACCAAGCCGATTGTCGATGCGATCAATGCCGCCGCCAAGGGCGAGCTGGAGATCGAGCTCTACTTCGCCGACCAGATCGTGCCGACGGGCGAATTGTTCCGCGCGCTGCAGGCGGGCACCATCGACGCCGTGCATTCGGATGACGACTCCATGGCCTCGCCGGCCGATGTCGCCACCTTCGGCGGCTACTTCCCGCTCGCCACCAAGTCGATCCTCGACGTGCCGGTGCTGTTCAAGCAGTACGGCCTCGCAGACATCTGGCGCTCGTCCTACGAGAAGGTGGGCGGCGTCGTCTGGCTCTCGTCCTCGGGCCAGGACCCGTGCCACTTCAACACCAAGAAGGCCATCACCTCGGTGAAGGACCTGGAAGGGCTTCGCCTCTACACCTTCCCGACGGCCGGCCGCTTCCTCACCCAGTTCGGCGTCGTGCCCGTCACGATCCCCTACGAGGACGCGCAGGTCGCCGTGCAGACGGGCGAACTCGACGGCATGGCCTGGTCGGGCATCACCGAGGACTACACGGTCGGCTGGGCCGACGTGACGGACCACTTCCTGACCAACAATATCTCGGGCGCCTGGATCGGCTCCTTCTTCGTCAACGAGAAGAAGTGGGCGGAACTGCCGGATCACCTGAAGAAGCTGGTCATGACGGCCATCGAATCCGGCAACAACTATCGCGACCAGTGGTACTGGGGCGGCGAGGCGAAGCTGCGCGCCGAAGGCACGAAGCTGAAGCTCACCAGCGTCCCGGCCGAGGAATGGAAGGTCGTCGAGGACGCCGCGAAAGTCTTCTGGAAGGAGATCGCCGAGCAGGGCGAGACGGCCGCCAAGGTCGTCAAGATCTTCGAGGACTACAACGCCGTCATCAACAAGGCCGGCCCGCCCTATGTGAACGGCTGACGCCATCCAAAACGCCGGACCGGGCCGTTAAGGCCCGGTCCGGCACGCCGCCATAACCCGCAGGACCACCCCGATGACCGTGACCTATACATTTGACGACCTGAAGAAGGATGTGGCCGAGGGCCGCATCGACACCGTTCTCGCATGCCTTGTCGACATGCAGGGGCGCCTGATGGGCAAACGCTTCCACGCACAGTATTTCGTCGACAGCGCCTATGAGGAAACGCATAGCTGCAACTACCTGCTGGCCACCGACATCGAGATGGAGACGGTGCCCGACTACAAGTCGACGAGCTGGGCTTCCGGTTACGGCGACTACACGATGAAGCCGGACCTTGCGACGCTGCGCAAGCTGCCCTGGCTGGAAGGCACGGCGCTGGTGCTCTGCGACGTGCTCGACCACCACACCCATGCGGAAGTGCCGCATTCGCCGCGCGCGATCCTCAAGAAGCAGGTCAAGCGCCTTGAGGCGATGGGTCTCAAGCCCTTCATGGCGAGCGAGCTGGAGTTCTACCTCTTCGACCAGACTTACGACCACGCCCGCGAGAGCGGCTATCGGGACCTACAGCCGGCGAGCGGCTACAACGAGGACTACCACATCTTCCAGACCACCAAGGAGGAGGATGTGATGCGGGCGCTGCGCAACGGCCTGCAGGGCGCCGGCATTCCGGTCGAGAACTCCAAGGGTGAGGCTTCGCCCGGCCAGGAGGAGATCAACGTGCGCTATGCCGAGGCGGTGACCATGGCGGACCGGCACTCGATCATCAAGAACGCGACCAAGGAGATCGCCTGGCAGCGCGGCAAGGCGGTGACGTTCCTTGCCAAGTGGAACTACAACATGGCCGGTTCCTCCTCGCACATCCACCAGTCGCTCTGGAGCCTCGACGGCAAGGAAGCGAAGTTCTTCGACAAGGACGCCAAATACGGCATGTCGGAGATGATGCGCATGTATGTGGCGGGCCTGCTCGCCCATGCCAGCGAGATCACCTATTTCCTCGCGCCCTACATCAATTCCTACAAGCGCTTCGTCGCCGGCACCTTTGCGCCGACCAAGGCGATCTGGAGCAAGGACAACCGCACCGCCGGCTATCGCCTGTGCGGGGAGGGCACCAAGGGCATCCGCATCGAATGCCGCGTCGGCGGCTCGGACCTCAATCCCTATCTCGCCATGGCCGCGCTGCTGGCCGCCGGCATTGCCGGCATCGAGGGCAAGTTCGAGCTGGAAGCGCCCTTCGAGGGTGATGCTTATGGCGGCAAGGATATCCGGGAGATTCCGCGAACGCTCCGCGGCGCGGCCGAGGCCCTGAAAAGCTCCGACATGCTGCGCGAGGCCTTCGGTGACGACGTGGTCGACCACTATGTCCGCGCCGCCGAATGGGAGCAGGAGGAATACGACCGCCGCATCACCGACTGGGAGGTGGCGCGCGGCTTCGAGAGAGCGTAAGAACGGCGCGGGTCTGCCCCTTTGGCCCCCGGAGATTCTCCGGCGGGCGCGAAGGCGCGGCGAGATCCCCGTCAAAACTGAAATTCCGATAGAACCAACAGGAAGTCGATCATGACTGTGATCAAATGCATATCCCCCGTGGACGGCTCGGTCTATGCCGAGCGCGAGGCGATGCCGCTGGCCGTCGCGCAAGAGGCCGTCGCCCGTGCGAAGAAGGCGCAGAAGGCCTGGGCCAAGCGCCCGCTGGAAGACCGTATCCAGCTTGTCCTCAAGGGCGTCGCCCGCGTCAACGAGATGGCCGACGAGATCGTGCCGGAAATCGCCTGGCAGATGGGCCGCCCGGTCCGCTACGGCGGCGAGTTCAAGGGCTTCAACGAGCGCTCCAACTATGTCGCCGAGATCGCCGGTTCCTCGCTCGCGCCCATCGTCATCGAGAACAGCGACCGTTTCGAGCGCCGCATCGAGCGTGAGCCGCACGGCGTCGTCTTCGTCATCGCGCCGTGGAACTATCCCTACATGACGGCGATCAACACGATCGCTCCCGCGCTGATGGCCGGCAATGTCGTCATCATCAAGCATGCCGCGCAGACGCTGCTCGTCGGCGAACGGCTCGTGCGCGCCTTCAACGAGGCGGGCGTGCCGGAAGATGTCTTCCAGAACGTCTTCCTCGACCATGACACGACCTCGGCGCTGATCGCCGGCAATTCGTTCGATTTCGTGAACTTCACGGGCTCCGTCGAAGGCGGCCGGTCCATCGAGCGCGCCGCCGCCGGCACCTTCACGCCGGTCGGCCTTGAACTCGGCGGCAAGGACCCGGGCTATGTCATGGAGGACGCTGATCTCGACGCCGCTGTCGACACGCTGATGGACGGCGCGACCTACAATTCGGGCCAGTGCTGCTGCGGCATCGAGCGCGTCTATGTCAACGAGAAGCTCTACGACGCCTTCGTCGAGAAGTCGGTCGCCTGGGTTTCCAACTACAAGCTCGGCAACCCGCTCGATCCGGAAACGACGCTCGGCCCGATGGCGCACAAGCGCTTCGCCGCCACCGTCCGTTCGCAGATCGCCGACGCCGTCTCCAAGGGTGCGAAGGCTCTGGTCGATCCCAAGCTCTTCCCGGCCGATGACGGCGGCGCTTATGTCGCCCCGCAGATCCTCGTCGATGTCGATCATTCGATGGAGTTCATGACGGAAGAGACCTTCGGCCCGGCCGTCGGCATCATGAAGGTGAAGAGCGACGAGGAAGCGCTCGCGCTGATGAACGACTGCAAATACGGCCTCACCGTCTCGCTCTGGACGAAGGACAGCGAGCGCGCAGCCCGCATCGCCCGCGACCTCGAGACCGGCACCGTCTTCCAGAACCGCGCCGACTATCTCGACCCGGCGCTGTGCTGGACGGGCGTGAAGGAGACGGGCCGTGGCGGCTCGCTTTCCGTCATCGGCTTCCACAACCTTACCCGTCCGAAATCCTACCATTTCAGGAAAGCTTGAAGAGCATGACCATCACCGCCAACTGGAGCTACCCGACCGCGATCAAGTTCGGCGCGGGCCGTATCTCGGAACTCGCCGACCACTGCAAGGCGGTCGGTACGAAGAAGCCGCTGCTCGTCACCGACCGCGGCCTTTCCACCATGCCGATCACCAAGAACGCGCTCGACATCCTGGAGGCCGCGGGCCTCGGCCGGGCGATGTTCGCGGAGGTCGATCCCAACCCGACCGACAAGAATCTCGAAGCCGGCGTCAAGGTGTTCCGCGACGGCGGCCATGACGGCGTCGTCGCCTTCGGCGGCGGCTCGGGCCTCGATCTCGGCAAGGCCATCGCCTTCATGTCCGGCCAGACGCGCCCCGTCTGGGACTTCGAGGATATCGGCGACTGGTGGACCCGCGCCAATTCCGACGGCATCGCGCCGATCGTCGCCGTGCCGACGACGGCCGGCACCGGCTCGGAAGTCGGCCGCGCCTCCGTCATCACCAATTCCGAGACGCACACCAAGAAGGTGATCTTCCACCCGAAGTTTCTGCCTTCCGTGACGATCTGCGACCCGGAACTGACGGTCGGCATGCCGAAGGTCATCACCTCGGGCACCGGCATGGACGCCTTCGCCCATTGCCTCGAAGCCTATTGCTCGCCGTTCTACCATCCGATGAGCCAGGGCATCGCGCTCGAGGGCATGCGCCTCGTCAAGGAATACCTGCCGCGCGCCTACAAGGACGGCACGGATATCGAGGCCCGCGCCCACATGATGTCGGCCGCCGCCATGGGCGCCGTCGCCTTCCAGAAGGGCCTCGGCGCGATCCACTCGCTGTCGCACCCGGTCGGCGCGATCTACAACACGCATCACGGCATGACCAATGCCGTCGTGATGCCGCCGGTGCTGACCTTCAACCGCCCGGCCATCGAGGCGAAGATCGCCAGCGCCGCCGCCTATCTCGGCATAGCCGGCGGCTTCGACGGCTTCTTCGATTATGTACTGCGCCTGCGCGAGGAACTTGGCGTGCCGGACAAGCTCTCGGCGCTCGGCGTCGGCACTGACCGTATCGACGAGATGTCCGCCATGGCCATCGTCGACCCGACGGCCGGCGGCAACCCGGTGGAACTGACGCTCGACGCGGCCAAGCGCCTCTTCGTAGAGTGCATCTGAATTCTCACCGTTAATAAATGACAGAAGCCCGGAAAATATTGGTTTTCCGGGCTTTTTTCTTGCAAAGCGCAAATTTGGCGCGAGATCTCATTAATCCTCGCGATACGGAAATTTCCTCTTTGTTAACCATGTTTTGAAAGGTTCGGTTAAGCGGGCGCCATTTCCACCGGGTCGTCTGACGAGAGCGATGAGCAGCTCGCAGCCTTCAAGAGGAAAGACATGCCCGTCATCACATTTGCCAATGCCAAGGGCGGCGCCGGCAAGACCACCGCGGCCCTCATTCTCGCCACCGAGCTTGCCAGCCAGGGCCACCGTATCACCATCCTCGACGCCGACCCGCAGCGCTGGATCAGCCATTGGCACGAAATCTCCGGCCGCCAGCGCAACATCGCCGTCATCTCGGAAGTCTCCATGGCCTCCATCCAGGGGCATATTCGCGAGAACCGCGATACGACCGACTATTTCATCATCGACCTTGCCGGCGCGCGCGATGCGCTGGTCGCCACGGCCATCGGCCTCTCGGACCATGTGATGATCCCCGTGCAGGGCTGTGCGATGGATGCGCGGGGCGCCGCGCAGATCCTCGAACTTCTCAAGCAGCTCGACGAGAAGGCCGGCATTCGCATCGGCCATTCGGTCGTGCTGACGCGCATGAACTCCATGGTCACGACCCGCGCCATGGCGGCGGTCAAGATGTTGCTTTCGGCGCGCGGCGTCGCGGTGCTCGATACGCCGATCGGCGAACGCACGGCCTTCCGCGATATCTTCGATTGCGGCGGCACGCTCTATTCGATGGACCCGGCCAGGGTGAGCAATCTCGACAAGGCGCGGGAGAACGCGCGGCTCTTTGCCGGGGAGGTTCTGGCCCTTTTGCCCTCCCGCAAGCGCTGCGCGACCGGTCGTGGCCTGTTCCGCACGCTCCGGCAGGCAGCCTGAGCTCGCGAATTGATGAACGGTCGGAGCGGCTGCGACCAAAGGCGCAGCCGTTTTCCGTTATCGGCGCGAGGTCTGGTAATGAACAATTTACCATGCCTAACCTAATGATATCGCCTCAGAAAGCTATTCCCTGAAGGCATGTGCCTTCAACTGGACCCATGAGGGGTCGCGGGGTGGGCGCGCCGTGCGGGCCGCCTGCCCGGGGAGCATTGCGTTTTCCTCCCGTCTCTCGCGTTCCAGGATACCCTCTCCATGAAGCCAGCCCCGCAGACTGCCAGCCAGAACCCCGATATCGCGCGCCGCCTGGACTATCTCGGTCTTGACGAGGCCGCGCTGAAGCGGCTGCGCAGCCTGAAGCCCTTCATCGAGAAGGAGATGGGGCCGGCGCTCGACAAGTTCTACGCCATCGTGCGCAAGAGTCCGGAGGTGAACCACCTCTTCTCCAGCGATTCCCATATGAATCACGCCAAGGAGGCGCAGCTCGGCCATTGGAAGAGCATCGCCGCCGGCGATTTCACGGGCGATTATGCGGCGAAGGTGCAGACGATCGGCCGTGTGCATGCCCGCATCGGGCTTGAGCCGCGCTGGTATATCGGGGGCTACGCGCTGATCGTGGAACACCTGCTGACCGAGGCGGCGAAATCGCTCTGGCCGAAAGGGGGGCTGTTCTCCCGCCATGAAATCGGCCCGGAGGAATTCGCGGCGCGGTTTTCCAGCCTGCTCAAGGCGATGTTCCTCGACATGGACCTGTCGATCTCCGTCTACCAGGATACGTCCGACGTCACAAAGCAGCAGGCGGTGCAGGCGCAGGTTCTCGCCGAGGAGCGCAAGCTCGTCAGCGATTCCTTCGGCGCGGCGCTGAAGTGCATCTCGGACGGCGACCTTACGGCGCGCATCACCGGCGCGTTGCCGGAGGCTTACGAGGCGCTGCGCGACGACTTCAACCACGCGATGTCGACGCTGGCGCAGGCCATCGGCAATATCGGCGTCGGCGCGGGATCGATCCATCTCAGCGCCCGCGAGATCGCTTCGGCATCCGACGATCTCGCCAAGCGCACCGAGCGGCAGGCGGCGAACCTCGAGGAGACGGCGGCGGCCGTGGAACAGGTGACGACTACCGTGCGTCAGACCGCGCAAAGCGCCAACGAGGCGAACGCCCTCGTCATGGCCGCGCGCGACAATGCACAGCGCAGCGGCGAGGTGGTGGAAGAGGCGATCACCGCCATGGGCGAGATCCAGGCGTCCTCGGCGGCCATCGCCAACATCATCGAAGTGATCGACGAGATCGCCTTCCAGACCAACCTTCTGGCGCTGAACGCAGGCATCGAGGCCGCGCGGGCAGGGGAAGCCGGGCGGGGCTTTGCCGTCGTCGCGTCGGAGGTGCGGGCGCTCGCCCAGCGCTGCGCGGACGCCGCCAAGGACATCCAGAACCTCATCGCCCGCTCGCACGGGCAGGTCGAGGACGGCGTGCGCTCGGTGGGCGAGGTCGCCCAGTCGCTGCGCCAGATCGTGTCGCAGGTCGTGGAGGTGAGCGCGGTCTTCAATACCATCCGCGCCAGCACCGCGGAGCAGGCGACGGGCCTGCAGGCCGTCAACCAGGCTGTCAACGCCATGGACCAGATCACCCAGCAGAATGCCGCTATGGTCGAACAGGCGAATGCCGCGAGCCAGGCATTGACCGCGGAATCCGCCTCCATCGCCGCCCAGCTCAGCGCCTTCCGCACCGGCGGCACCGCGCAGCCGGCGCGCAATTCCGGCTATACCCGCGCCGCCTGAACCTGCTTCAAGGATTGAGAAGGCCGGGAGTGCGTCGCGCTCCCGGCCTCTTTTATCGAACCTGTTGCCGGAACGAAAAAAGCCGGCCTTGCGGGCCGGCTTTCGTTGCTGTCTTCGGCGATACTCAGTCGACGAATTCGACGGTCACGCCGGCGCTCGTCATCTTGGCAAGCTCGGTGGCGTCCCAGTTGGTCAGGCGGATGCAGCCGTGGCTCTGAGTCTTGCCGATCTTGGACGGTTCGGGCGTGCCGTGAATGCCGTAGGTCGGCTTTGAGAGCGCGATCCAGACCGTGCCGACCGGGCCGTTCGGGCCGGGTTGCAGCGTCAGGACCTTGTCGTTGTTGCCCTGCTTGAAGTTGATCTTCGGATTGTAGGTGTAGCCCGGATTGAGCGCGATGCGCTGGACCGTCACCGTGCCGGAGGGCGAGGGCGTGTCCGACGAGCCGATGGACGCCGGATAGGCGGCGATGAGCGTGCCGTTCGCGTCATAGGCGAGCACCTGCTTGCGCCCCTTGTCGGCGAGGATCTTCGCGACCTTGCCGGTCTTCTTCTCGCCGATATCGACGACCTTGACGAGCGTGCCGGGAATGGTGAAGTCGACGCCCGGATTGATCTCCTTCAGATAGGCGACGTCCATGTGGAACTTCTCGCCCAGCATTTCCTCCGTCGAGGTGAAGGAGAGATGCGGCAGCGCCGCCTTGTGGGCATAGTCGTCCGGGATCGAGGCGACATAGGGACCGGCCGCGTCGGCGGCGGTGATCTCGTAGGTGGTGAAGGCCATGCCGCCGGACAGACGCAGGCGCTCCAGGATATCGTCGGCATTGTTCGGATCGAGCGTCTCGCCGGTGGCGTTCTGCCAGGCCTCGATGGCCTTGGTGACGTTGGACCCCTTCTTGCCGTCGATCACGCCCGGGGAGAAGCCCTCGCGGTCGAGGAAGACCTGAAGGGCGGTGACTTCGGCGGAGGACATCTTGCCGAGCGCTACCGCCGGCGCGAATTTCGGGCCGGGCACGAATTCGGCATTCGGATCGCTGCCGTCCGCCGGCAGCGCCAGCGCCTCGTCGGGGTCGTTGGAGAGGCCGGGCATGGGCTGCGTATTGCCGAAATCGGTGTCCGGCGGCGTGCGCCGTTCCATGTCGCCCGGCAGCGCCTCGCGCATTTCCGGCACGGAACTGGTCGTCAGGTTGTCGTCATAGTCGGTGCCGGGGGCCGGAGGGAAGTAGTCCGGGTTCGTCTCCGAATAGCCGCGCGCTTCGCGGTAGCGCTCGCGGCGCGAGGGATAACCATCGCCGTCATTGCCGAAATAACGCTCTGCCGGCACGGCCGTTGCGACGATGTCGCCCCAGGCGTCGATCAGCACCTTGCGGCCGCGACTGTCGCGTCCCCAGCGCATGCTGCCGTCGTCGGGAATATAGTCGAGAATATCGCCTTCGGGCGAAACGAGGATCGTGTTGCGGGAAAGCTGGTGCTGCTGGGCCTTGGCCGGCAGCGCCGCGAATCCGAGGACGGATGCGGCTGCAAGAAGCGAAATGCTTGTTTTAAAAATCGAATTCACGGCTGTTGACCTGCCAGGTTGCATATGTCGCGCGGACGGAACACTTCAATTCGGACCTTAATATGGAAAACTGAATCGATGGTGAACGTAACGTCAACGCGCATGGTGAAAACTTGTAGTCGGGCGCGGCGGTTCCGTGAAAAGATGCGGGATGGAGATGTGCGCCCGGTGGCGCTCGGCAGCGCTTGGCCCTAGCATGCGGTCCTTGCCCGCCTCACCGGAGTTTGCCATGCCTTTCGCCCTTGCCGCCGATACGCCGGACCAATCCTTCCGTCTCGACCTGACGGCGCATTCCGCCCTCGACGTCGCGAGTGCCGTTTTCCATGGCGTGGACATCACGCCCGGCTCGGCCATTCCCTCCGACGGCGATCCGCGCATCGACAGGGCGCTGCCGGGCTTCCTCTTCACCTGCGGCCCGGATCACATCCGTCATCCCGTGCCGGTGGAGGGCGCGACCGACGGTCGGCGCTACCCGCTGCATGGTTCGCTCTCCTCCCATCCGGCGCGGGATGTCACTATCGAGGAGGATGAAGGGGAGGCGGTGTGCGAGGCGCGCGTTGCCGTTTCGCTGGCTCATGGTGGTGCGGCCGATCTCGCGCGTCGCTGGCGGGCTGACAGGCGTACCGGGCATATCTCGCTCGACGACGTCATCACCAATGCGGGCGACAAGCCCTGGCCGCCTTTTGCTATGTATCATATCAATTTCGGCACCGATCTCTTCGACGCGAACACGCTGCTGACCGGCGCCATGCTGCCCGGCGGAAGTCTGCCCTGGCGCTTCGACGATGGCGATATGAAGATCTTCTGCGTGCCGGCGGCGGAGACGGCGGAGCATGGCTGGGCGGAGATCGCCGTGGGGCCGATCGCCGCCCTCGGCGGGCGTAGCGTGCATATCCGCTTCCGCACCGACACCTTGCCCTACCTGCAGGTCTGGCGGAACCAGTTGCCCGGCTGCGCTGTGCTCGGCATCGAGCCTGTCTCGCACCGGCTGGCCTCGCGCGAGGAACTGATCGCCTCCGGCGAGGCGCCGGACTTTGCGCCGGGGGAGAGCGTCGGCTACGCGCTCGCCTTCGAGGTCCGCTAGATTTCGCATGATTGACGCTTTGGCGGCGCGGGCCTAAACGGGATCGCAGCTATTTCGGAAAGGACCTCCCATGGATATCCGCGCGATCAACGACGAATATTCCGTCTCCGGCCAGATCACCGTCGAGGACCTCGACACGATCGCCGCCCTCGGCTTCAAGTCCATCGTCTGCCACCGTCCGGACCATGAGGAGGCCGGCCAGCCCGAATTTTCCGCCATCGCCGCCCGCGCGAAGGAACTCGGCATCGAGACGGCGCATGTGCCGGTCGGCCCGATGGGCGTGACGGTGGAAGCGGTGAACGGCATGGCCGATGCGCTCGACGAGCTGCCGCGCCCCATGCTCGGCTATTGCCGCTCGGGCATGCGCTCGACGAAGACCTACGAGCAGACGCAGCACATTCGCGGCTGAGGAGGGAGGGCCTGCCAGCATCTCACTGTTGGCAGCCTTGCTTCACCACCGTCATCATCCTCGGCCTTGTGCCGAGGATCTACGAACCCATCAAGAAAATCGAAACGTTGCAGATGCTCGGGACAAGCCGGAGCATGACGAAAGAGATGTTTGATGGTGTGGCAGGGGCTTTCCAGCCCCTGACCTCACTTCCCGCTACGGATATCCGACAGCGTGCGCGTCGGCGTAATCGCCTCGGGATCGAGCTTCACCTCGATGATCGCCGGCTTGCCGCTGGCGCGGGCGCGCAGGAAGGCCGCTGCGAAATCTTCCGTCTTCTCCACCGTCTCGCCATGGCCGCCATAGGCGACCGCGAGCGCGGCGAAATCCGGGTTGGTGAGGTCCGTGGCGCTGACGCGGCCGGGATATTCCCGTTCCTGGTGCATGCGGATCGTGCCGTAGATGCCGTTGTTGACGACGACGGTGATGATCGGCAGCTTGTAGCGCACGGCGGTCGCGAATTCCTGGCCGTGCATCATGAAGCAACCGTCACCGGCAAAGCAGATGACCTCGCGTTCCGGGTGGAGCTGCTTGGCCGCGACGGCGGCCGGCAGGCCGTAGCCCATGGAGCCGGAGGTCGGGGCGGCCTGCGTGCCGAAGCGGCGGAAGCGATGGAAACGGTGCACCCAGGTGGCGTAGTTGCCCGCGCCGTTGGTGAAGATCGTGTCCTCGTCCGTGTTCTCTTCCAGCCAGGCCATGATCGGCCCCATCTGCACGGCGCCGGGACCTTCCATCGGCGGGGTCGACCACTTCAGGTAGCTTTCATGCATGGCGGCGGTGCGGGCGGCCCAGCGCGGCGCGGTCTTTGGTGCAAGGCCTTCGAGCGCGGCGACGAAATCCTCCGGCGCGGCGCAGATCGCCAGATCCGGGCGGTAGACGCGGCCGAGTTCCGACGGGTCGGGATAGACATGCACCAGCTTCTGCTGCGGGTAGGGGCTCTGCATCAGGCTGTAGGTGGCCGACGGCATTTCCGAATAGCGGCCGCCGAGCAGGATGACGAGGTCGGCCTCGCGGATTTCCTTGCCCAGCGCCGGGTTGATGCCGATGCCGGAATCGCCGGCATAGTTCGGGTGCTTGTGATCGAACAGCATCTGGCGACGGAAGGAACAGGAGACCGGCAGCGACCAGCGCTCGGCAAAGGCCGCGATCCTCTTCACGCTCTCGTCCGACCAGCGCGTGCCGCCGAGGATGACGAGAGGGCGTTCGGCCTTTTCGAGAAGGTCGGCTAGTTCCTCGACCTGCTTGCGGCCCGGATGGGCCTCCACCGGCATGAAGGGCCTGGCTTCGACCGTTTCCACTTCGTCCGTCAGCATGTCCTCGGGCAGCGCCAGGACGACCGGGCCGGGTCGGCCCGAGGTGGCGACGGCGAAGGCGCGGGTGATGAATTCGGGAATGCGGCGGGCGTCGTCGATCTCGGCCACCCACTTGGCGACCTCGGTGAAGGCGCGGCGGTATTCCACTTCCTGGAAGGCCTCGCGCTCGCGCGCGTCGCGCTGCACCTGGCCGATGAAGAGGATCATCGGGATCGAATCCTGCCGCGCGATGTGCAGGCCGGCGGAGGCGTTGGTGGCGCCGGGGCCGCGCGTGACCATGCAGATGCCCGGTTCGCCGGTGAGCCGGCCCCAGCAATCCGCCATCATCGCCGCGCCGCCTTCCTGGCGGCAGACGAGCACGTCGACATTGGTGTCGTGCAGCGCGTCGAGCACCGCGAGATAGCTTTCGCCCGGCACGCAGGCGACACGCTTGACGCCGTTGGCTACGAGGGCGTCGACGATGAGCTGGCCGCCGGTCTTCATGCGCTTTTCTTTCCTGCTTCGAGGGTTTCGAGTTCCGCCATCACGGCGTCGGTATGTTCGCCGAGCCGTGGGCTGGGGCGGTCGTAGACGAGAGGCGTGCCGGAGAACACGATGGGCGTGCGCACGCCGGGAATGAGGTTCCCGTCCGCATCCGGCAGATCGACGCGGAGGCCCCGGGCCTTGACCTGCGGGTCATCGAAGGTCTCGGCGATGGAATTGATCGGCCCGGCGGGAACGCCTTCGCGCTCGCAGGCGTCGAGCAGGTCCGCCTTGGTGATCGTGGCCGTCGCGCCGGTCACGAGACTGCGCACCGCCTCGCGGTTGGCGACGCGGGCGCGGTTGGTCGCGAAGCGCTCGTCATCGGCGACGCCGTCGAGCTTCAGGATGCCGCAGAGCTTGCGGAACTGGCCGTCATTGCCGACAGCGAGGATGATGTGTCCGTCGGATGTAGGCACCACCTCATAAGGCGAGATGTTCGGATGCGCATTGCCGAGCCGGGTCGGCGCCTTGCCGGAGGCGAGGAAGTTCATGTTCTGGTTCGCCATGACGGCGGACTGTACGTCGAGCAGCGCCATGTCGACATGCTGGCCGTTGCCGGTCTTCATGACATGGATAAGCGCGGCCTGGATGGCGGCGACGGCATAGATGCCTGTAAAGATATCGGCGATGGCGACGCCCGCCTTCATCGGCTCGCCGTCCGGCGCGCCTGTCACGGACATGAAGCCGGACATGCCCTGCACGATATAGTCGTAGCCGGCGCGGGCGGCATAGGGGCCGTCCTGGCCGAAGCCGGTGACGGAGCAATAGACGAGTTTCGGGTGTCGCGCCGCAAGGCTCTTGTAGTCGAGGCCGTATTTCGTCAGGCCGCCGACCTTGAAGTTCTCGATCACCACATCGGCGGTCGCGAGCAGGCGGTGGACGGTCTCGCGGCCTTCCTCCGTCTTGAGGTCGACGGCGATGGAGCGCTTGCCCCGGTTCGTGGAATGGTAGTAGGCGGCGGAGAGATTCTCGCCGTCCTTACCCATGACGAAGGGCGGTCCCCAGGCGCGCGTGTCGTCGCCGCCGTCGGGGTTCTCGATCTTGATGACGTCCGCGCCGAGGTCCGCCAGCATCTGCCCGGCCCAGGGACCTGCGAGCACCCGAGCCAGTTCGATGACACGGATGCCGGCAAGCGGCAGGTTCGACTTCTCCATCGTGCACTCCTCCTTCACAGGCGCGCGAAAGCGCCCGCCGGGCTTTTCACCCGTTTCGCCTTGGATAACAAAAAGCCGGAGGGCACGATAGCGGGCAGGGCCACGGACATCATGACGGGTTCGACTGACTTGATGCCCGCCGCGTGCGCCGGTCTTCGCCTTTGTCAGATCGGCGTGGAGGCGGGCGGAATGGTCGCCGTCTTGCCTATCTGCCGCTCGCGCCAGATGACATAGAGGCCCGAGCTTATGATGATGGAGATGCCGAGCCACTTTATCGCATCCGGCAGGTGGCCGAAGACCCACCAGCCGAGGATCGTCGCCGAGACGATCTCCAGATATTGCATCGGGGCGAGGGTGGAGGCCGGGGCCGAGCGATAGGCATAGACCCCGAGCACGCCGGCGATGGTGGCCGCGACGGCCGCGCCCGCGATATAGAGCGTGTTGCGCATGTCGGGTACGACGGGCGTCAGGAAGTCGATGCTGGCGACACTGCCGACGACGAGCAGCAGGCCGGCGATGACGGCGCCCCACAGACCCGCGTAGAACTGCATCGACCAGGGGTCCTCCTTCTGCGCCACAAGGCGGGTGAGCAGGAAGAAGAGTGCGAGCGAGAAGGCCGCGACCACCGGCAGGAGGGCGATGAGGCCGACTTCCTGCAGGCTCGGCTGGATGACGAGCAGCGAGCCGAAGAAGCCGACGCCGCAGGCCGTATAGCGCCGCCAGCCGATGGTCTCCTTCAGGAAGATGGAGCCGAGGATGGTGAGGATGATCGGCTCGACGAAGAAGATGGCGATGGCGTCGGCCACCTCCATGACGGCGAGCGGCGTGACGAAGCTGATCATGGTGATGGCCATCAGCAGGCCGCGCGCGGCATGCAGGCCCATCTTCCTCCACGTCACATCCAGCAGCGTGCCGCGCATCAGGCAGATCGGCCCCAGCACGGTCATCTGGAAGAGCAGGCGCACGAAGGTGATCTCCGTCGCGGGAACGGAGGTGACGGCGAGCTTGGCGAAGATGTCGATGATCGGCGAGATCAGCACCGACAGGACCATGAAGACAAGCCCGAGGCTCACTTCGTTGCGCAGCGGCGTGATGGCGGTCGTGCTCATGATCTGTCCGGCGGCCGGCGCGGTTCCTCGACAACCCGGCGGCACCAGCCGGCAAAGGCGTCGATGGCGGGGTCGCGCAGCGCCGGGCTTTCGTTCAGCGTTTCGTGACGCATGCCGCGATAGACGATCGTGGTGACGTTCTCAAGCCGCGATTTCTTGAGCCTTTCGGAAAAGGCGAGGGTCGCCCGGCCGCGATCGGTCGCCGGGTCCTCGCCGCCGCCGGCAAGGTGGATCGGCAGCGCCTTCGGCAGGCGCGCGATCCCTCCCGCCGAGGCGTCGGCGAAGGTGACGGCGAAGATGTCGATCCACATGGAGACATTGACGTCGAAGCCGCAGAGCGGATCGGCGACATAGGCGTCCACCTGTGCCACATCGTGCGACAGCCAGTCGAACTGCGTCCGCCGGCCGGCGATGGATTTGCCCCAGGCGCCGAAGGTGAGCTTCGGCAGGATGCCGCTGGGCACGTCCGACCCCTTCAGCATGCGCTCGGCCGCCAGCACGACCTGCGCCAGCCGTCCGGCGATGCCCGGCTCGAGATTGGAGTTCCACACGGCGAGCGCGTCGATATCGGCGGGGTGCGCCTCGGCGAAGGCGAGCGCCATGAGGCCGCCCATCGAATGGCCGAACAGCACCAACGGCAGGCCGGGATGCCGCCCGACGGCAAGGTCGCGCACCGCGCGCATGTCCTCGATGACGCGCTGGATGCCGCCGCGCGGCGCGAACTGTCCGAGCGGCGCATCCGGCGCCGTCGTATGGCCGTGGCCGCGATGGTCGTGCGCATAGACGTGCAGGCCTTCCGTCGCCATGCGGGCGGCGAAGGCGGCGTAGCGCGCGCTGTGCTCGGCAAGGCCGTGGCTGATAAGAAGGATGCCCCGCGCCTCTCCGCGCGCCGGCTCGTGCCGCAGCGCAAGCGTAGCACCGCTCGGGCTTTTCAGCGTCTCGGCCTGTGAAAACACCGCACGTCCTCCCTTTGCGGACAGGTCAACGCGATTTGCCGCGCAAAGACAATGGGATGCGGCGTGTATTTTTCCGCAGTCGCGCGCCTATCGTATTTTTCTGATCAGGGGTTGCATTTTTGTGATTTATGGTTGCAAATGATCTTGTTTTGTTCTCGTTGGAGCTGGTCATGAAGACGAAAGCTGCCTTGTCCTTCCGTTGCCTGTTTTCCTTGCTCGCCGCCTGTCTTTTCCTGCTGGCGGCGCCTGCTTTCGCCGGCACCGAGGCCGCGCCGGCCGGTGCCGCGCGTGAGGTCCTCTCCGTGAGCTGGCAGCCGGGCTATTGCGCGGCGCGGCCGAAGAGCCGCGGCTGCCAGGATTTTTCCCCGGCATCGCCGGCGGCGAAACGGTTCTCGTTGCACAACCGCTTCCAGGTCCGCAACAGCTATTGCGGCGTGGAGGCCGGTCTCAGGCAGCGGGCGCGCAAGGGAAAGTGGACGGAGTTGCCCGAAATCACGCTCGCCTCGGGCACGCGGGAGCGTCTTCTGGCCGCCATGCCTGCCGCCCGCGCAGGTCTCGACCGGCGGCAATGGCTGAGAAGCGGCAGTTGTGTCGCCAGCTCGGCGGAAGCCTATTACCGCCGCTCGCTGGACCTGCTCGACCAGCTCAACGCCTCGCCGGTTCCCGCACTTTTCGCCAGGAAGGCCGGCGGCGTCATAACGCTCGTCGAAGTCCGCGCTGCCTTCGATGCGGCCTTCGGCCCCGGCGCGGGCGAACGCGTGCGTCTTGCCTGCCGCAAGGCGGGCGACCAGCCTGTCGTGATCGGTCTCACCATCGGCCTTGCGGCGGGCGAGGGAACGCTGCCGGCGCTGATAGGCGGGGCGGTCCCAGTAAAGTCCCGTTGCACCGAGGGCATCGCCGCCGTGGTGGGCGTACGATAAGCGTTGCGGGCGGCAACCCAATCTTAAACGGGATTTCCTAGGCTACGGGCACTTTCAGTGGGGTTGGCAGGAATGGCATCGGGTGTTTCGCACGTTGCGTGCCGGCAGGGCCGCCCGACGAGCCTGACGTGGCTCGAGGGTGTCGGTCTTGCCTGGGGCACGGGTCTTGCTGTGGTTCTTGCGGATCTGGCCGACGGTCGGGCCGTCTATGCGGATGTGGATGACAGGCTCCGCGCCGCGCAGATCGGCCGTCTGGTGTCGGGCGAGGCGGGCTGGTTCGATCCGGTCCTGTCGTTCGTCGCCATGCCGGAACCTTATCTTTCGCCCTGGTCGCGGCTCGTCGACCTGCCCTACCTGTTGCTTTCGAAGGGGCTGTCCGTCTTTGTTGCGCCGGAACAGGCTCTGGGCATCGCCTATCTCCTCTGGTCGCCCCTGATGCTGGTCGCCTTCTGCGGCCTTGCCGTCTTCGTGGCACGCGGATTGATGGGCGGCCCGCTGCCGTCGAGGATGGCGGAAGCCATGATGTTCGTCTTGATGGCGATGCTCATGGCTTTCGCGATGCTGGAATTCGCGCCGGGCCGGATCGACCATCACAATGTCCAGCTTGTCCTGCTGCTCGCCATGGCCGCGGGGCTCTGCCGCTGGGATGCGAAGGGCGGACTTTTTATGGGGGCCGCCGGCGCGGCGTCGGTTGCGGCAGGGCTGGAATGCCTGCCGCTGGTAGTCGCCGCCTTTGGTGCGGTGGCCTGCGGCTATGTCCTCGATGCGAAGGGAAGTCGCGCGGTTCTGTTGAATGCGGCGGCCGGCACGGGGAGCGCGACCGTTGTGCTCGCTGTAGCCTTTCTCGGGCCGGCCGGGATCGCGGCGCAGCAATGCGACGCTTTTTCCGCGCCGCAGATCGTCCTGATGCTCGGCCTGTCCCTTGCGTTCGGCGGCGTGTGCCTCGTGCCCGGAATGCCCGCATCGCCAGTGGCAAGGGCGTCGCTGCTGGCGCTTCCCTCGCTCGGCGTTCTGGCGCTGGCCGCCCTGCTGTTTCCGGCCTGCCTGGCCGGACCCTATGCGGTCATCGATCCGCTGTCCCGCCTCTACTGGTTCGACCGTATCGAGCAGGAACAGGGCGTGCTCTTCCTGCTGCGAAGCGGCCGCTATGCTGCCGTGGCGGCGCTGCTGTCGGTCGGGTCCATGCTCTTCCTGCTGCTGCCGATGGCGGTTTCAAAGGCCCGGTCCGGTGCGGCATCCTTCCTCGCGCTCTATGCGCTTGCGGTGGTTTCGCTCCTGCTTACCCTGCTGATGGTCCGCTATATCCGCTTTGCCTCTGCGCTGACGCCGCTTTTCCTGCCGGCCCTCGTCGGCTGGTGGCTCGATTCGCGGACAGGCGTGGGCCAGCGGCGCGCCGTGCTCGGAGCGCTTGCGGCAGCGGTCGCCGCCTTTGCGGGCATGGTCGCCCTCGTAAAGTCCATCGATCGTCCTCTCGACGCCGTCGACTATATGGCCATGGATGCCTGTGCGGGCGAGGATCTTTCGGTTCTGGCGACCGTTGCGCCCGGCCGGATCGCTCAGCCCAATGGCCTTGCCTTCACCATTATCGAGGCCATGCCCGAGGGGTTCCGGATCGCGGCCATGCCGTTCCACCGTGCTTCCCCCGGCATGAAGCGCATGTACGAGGCGTTTCTGTCGAGCGATCCGGCGGTGCGCCGGGCGGCGCTGGCGCCGTTCAGCTATGTGGCGGTCTGCCGTCTTCCGCTGAAATCGGATGCCGCTTTCGCCCCGCTCTATGCTGCGCTGTCGGCGGGCGAGGACTGGCCGGGGCTGGTGCGGATCGCGTCGCCGACCAAAACGCGCTTCCAGCTCTTCCGCATCGACCACGCCGCGCTGCGGTAGATGATGGCCGCCTTGCCTGTGCGCCGCGGCTTTCGCTGATTGCCGCGCGCGGAGAATTCGCCTACATAGCGGGCAAATTTGTCCGATCCGGAGCGCGTTTTCATGGCACGTCAGTTCATCTACCACATGTCTGGGCTCAACAAGGCCTATGGCAACAAGAAGATCCTCGAGAACATCCACCTCTCGTTCTACCCTGATGCCAAGATCGGTATCCTTGGCCCGAACGGCGCGGGTAAGTCGACGGTACTGCGCATCATGGCCGGTCTCGACAAGGAGTTCACGGGCGAGGCGTGGCTGGCTGAAGGCGCGACCCTCGGCTACCTGCCGCAGGAACCGCAGCTCGATACCTCCAAGACCGTGCTCGAGAACGTCATGGAGGGCGTCGCCCCCAAGAAGGCGATCCTCGACCGCTACAACGAACTGATGATGAACTATTCCGACGAGACGGCGGA
>Ga0209793_1000459_pt1 | contig 46694 bp, 42 predicted proteins | sample EBPBio122009_DNA_FD_185863 | JGI IMG/M metagenome (GOLD analysis project Ga0209793, IMG submission 185863) | Wastewater treatment Type I Accumulibacter community from EBPR Bioreactor in Madison, WI, USA - Reactor 1_2/2/2009_ DNA (SPAdes) (version 2) | ecosystem: Engineered > Bioreactor > EBPR >... | reverse complement strand
GCAGCGACAGCTTCACCATACGCCCGCCGTCGATGGTCCAGACCTGCCCGGCGACGAAGGCGGCCTCCTCCGAGGCCAGCCAGGCCACCAGCGCCGCCACATCCTCGGGCTTGCCGGTGCGGCCCACCGGATGGATGCGACCGATGTTCGCCCGGAACGCCGCCGGGTCGGGCATCGACTCGATATAGACCTCAGACAGATCGGTATCGATCCAGCCCGGCGCCACGGCGTTGCAGCGGATGCCCTCGGCCCCGTGATCGACCGCGATGGCGCGGGTCAGCCCGTGCAGCCCGGCCTTGGTGGCGGAATAGGCGGCATGCTGCGGGTTGCAGCCGATCCCCTCGATGCTGCCGATGTTGACGATGGCCCCGCGGGTTCTGCGCAGATGCGGCAGCGCCGCCTTGATCATCAGGAATGGCGCCGTCAGGTTGACCGCGATCATCCGGTTCCAGTCGGCCAGCGCCATGTCCTCGGCCCGGGCCTCCTGCATGAAGCCCGCATTGTTGACCAGCACGTCCAGCCGCCCGGCACGCGACACCACATCCTCGATCACGCCGGCCGGGCAAGCGGGATCGGCCAGATCCGCCTCGATCGCCTCGAACTCGGCATCCGCCCCCCGCTGCACGGTGAACACCCGCGCGCCGTCGTCCCTGAGGCGCCGGGCGATGGCAAGGCCGATGCCCATCCGCCCGCCGGTGACCAGCGCGACCTTCCCGTCGAACCGTTTCATCTCCGCCCCTCTCATTTCACAGGCTTCCCGCCATTCACCTCGACCACCGCGCCGACGATGTAGCGCGCGGCGTCCGAGGCGAGGAACAGGATCACCTCGGCAATATCCTCCGGTTCCGCGATCCGGCCCAGCGGCACGGTCTTGCCAAGCTCCGCCACTGCCGTATCCGGGTCGAACCCGCGCTTGGCGAAGCCCGTGCGCAGCATCGGCGTGTTGACCTCGTTCGGCGCGACCGCGTTGATGCGGATTCCCTTCTCCGCATGGTCCATCCCCATGCATTGCGTCAGCGAGGCGATGGCGGCCTTGGTCATGCAATAGACCGCGTGCCCCGGCCCCGGTCGCAGACCCCAGCACGAGGCGACGTTGACGATGGCGCTACCGGGCGGAAGCAGCGGGATCGCTGCCCGGCAGATGCGGAACGGGGCTTCCACGTTCACCCCGACCGACAGGTCCCAGTCGGCATCGGACGTCTCGTCGACCTTGCCGCGCGTGATCACGCCCGCGTTGTTGACGATGATGTCCAGCCCGCCCAGCGCCGCCTTCGCCGCCGCTGGCAGCCCGTCGGCATAGGCGGGCTCCAGCAGGTTCCCCGGCAGATGCGCCTCGGCCTCCACCCCCGACACGTCGCGGTCGGCGACAGCCACCAGTGCGCCCTCGGCCCGCAGCGCCCGGACCACCGCAGCCCCGATGCCGCCCGCCGCGCCCGTGACCAGCGCCTTCTTCCCCTTGAGATCGCTCATCTTCTTCCTCACCCGAACGAGAGAACCGGATTGCCGAACCGGCCCTCCTCGGGCACCACGCCCAGGCCCGGCCCTTCGGGCAGCTTGATGTGGCCGCCGGTGATGTTGACGCCGGTCCGGTCGTAATTGCCCTCGATGTAGGGGGCGGCCAGCCAGACGCCTTCGTTCAGGCGCGGTTGCACCGTCGCGCCGATATGGGTGCAGGCGGCGGCGATGATGTCGCCGCCCCAGGCGTCGTCGCAGGTGTGCGGCAGGCTCCGCGCCTCGCAGATGTCGCGGAAGGCGGCCATCTGCTGCAAGCCGCCGATCCGCGTGACCTTCATTCCGAAGCCGTCGACCAGCCCCTGACCCGCCGCGCGGATCACCGTCGCCAGGTCCTCGCCGTTCTCGTCCATGTAGATGCCGTGATGCACCTGCCCCCGGATCGCCGCCAATTCCTCGACCGTGTTGCAGGGCTGCTCCAGAATGAAGGGAATGTCGGGGCATTCGCGGCTGAGGCGCAGCGCATCGCGGGTCGGCAGGCCCCGGTTGCCATCGGCGGCCAGCCGGACGCCCTTGCCCTTCACCACTTCCCACACCTTGCGCATCACGGCGATGTCCACCTCGACCGGCCGTCCGCCGATCTTGATCTGCAGGCGGGGATAGCCCTCGGCCACCTTCTCGGCGGCGATGCGCGCGATCTCGTCCGGCTTGCCCACGCCGGTCGCGTAGTAGGAAGGGACGCTTTCCTGCGCGACCCCGCCCAGCAACTCGGCCACCCGCAGGCCGGTCGCCTTGCCCATGATGTCATGCGCCGCGATATCCACAGCGGCCTTGGCATAGCGGTGGCCGTTCAGCAGGCTGTCCATCTTCCGCCGCAGCGTCAGCGGATGCAAACTGGCGCCGATCAGCCCCGGCCCCATCTCCTCCAGCGCCGCGCGGGCACCCTTGGCATGGCTCGGCGCATAGGTGGACCCCACCGGGCAGGTCTCGCCCCAGCCAACAAGGCCAGTATCGGTGACGATCTTCACCAGCGTGGTGTCGAGGGAATACACCTTGGCATTGGCCATCGTGTAAGGCCCGTTCTTGACCGGCAGGTCATGGGCGTAAACGTGGAGTTCCTTGATCTTCATGGCGTTTCCATTGGTCATTCGTCTTGGGGAGGGATCAGCACCAGCTTGCCGACATGGCCCTTGGCCAGAAAATCCTTCTGGGCCTGGACGATGTCCTTCAGCGGGTAGGTCTTGGCGACGACGGGGCGGATGCGCCCCGCCTCGATGTAGGAGACGAGATTCTCGAACACCTCGTCCTCCTGGAAGGTCGCGCCGTAAAGGGTGAGGTCCTTCAGATACAATGTGCGCAAGTCGATCTGCGCCAGTGGCCCGGCAATGGCCCCGGAAATCGCATAGCGCCCGCCGCGCTTCAGCACGTCCAGAAGCTGCGGCCAGCCCGGACCGCCGACAAGGTCCAGCACCACGTCCACGCTGTCACGCCCCAGTTCGGCGACCAGATCGGCCTCGCGGTCGATCACCCGGTTGGCCCCCAACGCCAGAACCTCGGCCGCCTTCGCCTTGCCCGCCAGCGCGATGACCGTCGCGTCCCGCAGCTTCGCCAGCTGCACGGCAGAGGACCCCACGCCGCCCGAGGCCCCGGTGATCAGCACCGTCTCGGCCCCGACCTGCGCCCGGTGCAGCATGTTCTCCGCCGTCGACCAGGCGCAGGGGATGGCGGCCAGTTCCGCATCCGACCAGTCGCAGTCGACCGCGTAAGTCTCGCGCGCAGGCGCCACGGTGAATTGCGCGAAACCGCCGTCGCATTCCGAGCCGAAGGTCCAGCACTCCCAGGGCCGCCAGCCGACATAACTCCGCAGCAGGTTCCGCACGATCACCCGCTCGCCGATCCGGTCGGGCGACACGCCCGCGCCCACCGCCACGATCCGCCCGCAGGCATCCGCCCCCTGGATGCGGGGGAAGGCCAGCGGCACACCCGACCAGCTGGCATCGGCATCGTCCACCGTCGCGAAGCCGCCCGCGCCCCCGGCGTTCGACCCTTGGCTCACCGCCTTGGAATACCAGCCGGTGCGGGTGTTGATGTCGGTGTTGTTGACCGCCGCCGCCGCCACGCGGATCAGCACTTCGCCCGGTTTCGGCTCCGGCACGGGGACATCGGTGCGATACTCCAAAGCCTCATAGCCGCCGTGGCTGGTGAGCAGGACCGCATGCATCGTCTTCGGCAATCACGCCTCCAGAAAAACGGCCGCCCCGGAAGGCGGCCAGTCGCAGGGATCAGTATTCGGTGTTCAGCTCATCCACCGCCGGGATTTCGCGCTCGCGCCGGGCGATGTAGTCCAGCAGCGCCTCGTTCACGCCGTCGTCCAGCTTCGGCTCCTCATAGTCCGCCAGAAGCTGCCGCGCCCGGTCCAGCGCGCGCTGGGTGATCTCGACGCTGCCCTCGGCCTGCCACTGCTCGATCGAGTTGTTGTCGAACAGCTTCGGCATGAAGAAGGCGCGCTCGAAGTTTTCCAGCGTATGCGGATGGCCCAGGTAATGCCCCCCCGGCCCCACGTCGCGCACCGCCTGCATCGCCTCGTCGAAATCGTCCCAGCGCGGGCCTTCCGCCATGCGGTAGCCCATCTGGCACATCTCGGCATCGACCACGAATTTGGCGACGGAACAATGCATCCCGGCCTCGTTCCAGCCTGCCGAATGCCAGATGTAGTTGGCGCCTGCGTGCAGCACTGCGTTCATCGTCATCGCGCTTTCATAACCCGCCTGGGCGTCGAAGGTCTTGGCCCCGCCCAGCAGGTTCGAGGTCCGCCACGGCACGTTGTAGAACCGCGCCATCTGGCCGATCATGAAGTTCATCTGCGAAATCTCCGGCGTCCCCGCCATCGGCGCGCCGGATTTCATGCTGACGGTCGACAGGTAATGCCCGTAGATCGCCGGCGCCCCCTTGCGGATCACTTGGGTATAGGCCAGTGCCGACAGCGCCTCGGCATTCAGCTGCGCCACCGCAGGCGCGACCGAAGCCGGCGTGTTGGCCCCGCCCAGCACGAAGGGGCTGCACAAGACCGGCTGCTTCCGCTTCACAAAGGCCCGCATGGCGCTGAGCATGGTCTCGTCCCAGACCAGCGGCGAGTTGCCGTTGCAGTTGCCGGTGGTGACGGGGGTTTCCTCCATCACGTCCTTGCCGAACAGGATCTCGCACATCGCCATCACGTCCTCGGCGTTCTTGCCGCTGGTCGTCATGCCCATGAAGGTCTTGTCGGAATGTTTCATCGACGAATAGGTGATGTGCAGGTGCCGGTGGCTGACCTTCATGTCCATCGGCTCGACGATGTGGTGCGCGGTGGAATGCAGCGCGGGCGACATGTGGGCCAGCTTGTGGAACATGTTCAGGTCGGCGATCGTCGGCCAGCGCCGCACGTCCTCCAGATCGCGCAGGAAGGGGGCCCCGGTCATCGGCACGAAGATCGACTGCTTGCCGCCGAAGGGCAGGCTCTTCTCCGGGTTCCGCGCCCGGTAGGTCCAGCCCGAGGGGATGGTGGAGATCAGTTCCCGCACGAGGCCCCGGTCCAGATAGACCCGGTCGCCCACCACCTTGGCACCAGCGCGCTTCCAGTCGGCCAGCGCGATCTCGTCGCGGAAGATCACGCCGACCTCTTCCAGGATCGACATGGAGGCATCGTCGATCTGTTCCACCCGGGCGGGGTCCATCACCTCGCAGTCCGGGATGCCGCGCTTCAGCGAGGGCAGCATGTCGAAATCCGGGGCCGAGCGGAGCGCACGGCGGGCCCCCCGGCCTCCGGCGCGGGCAGTTCTGCTGACTTCGTTCATCGCGACCCTCCAGGCGATCAGGCCGGGATATCAGCGGTCGGAACCGGCCTTCCCACAGTCACGTTGGCGAAGCGAACCGGCGATTTTGCGACATGCGCGACGACGGAATCAGGAAGACCCTGCCCGGCCCGGCTAATGCCGTTTGCAGAACGTGTCGCGCAACGCGGTGACGATGGCCGCCACCTCCTCGCGCGCCAGCTTGTAGATCACGCTCTTGCCCTCGCGGCGGGTCTGGACGATTCCCTCGGCCCGCAGCCGCATCAGTTGTTGCGAGACGCTGACGGGACTGGACCCCAGCGCCTCGGCCAGTTGGGTGACGCTCATCTCGCCATCGACCAGACAGCAGAGAATCTGCAACCGCCCCTCGTGCGACAGCGACTTCAACAGCGCCACCGCCTTCGCAGCCTGTTCCGGCGTGCCGCCGAAGCCTTCCAGAATCTCTGCCATCACCCACCCCTATTCGAAGGCGCAGCCCTTCTTCACGCCCATCGCCCGGAACACCATCGCCGCCGGGCAGAAGCCGGTAAAGGACGACTGCAACAGGTTCAACCCGACGAAGACGGTGAACCAGACGAAGAGCGGCGAGACATAGACCGTCAGCACGACGCTGAGAAGGACCATGACCCCGGCGAACCGCAGAACTGCCTTGTCAATCGACATATCTTATCCTTTCGTGGTTTCCTTGAGTTTGTCGATCCCCAGCGCCTTCAGCGCGAGGTGTTCGTAGAAGGGTTCCGACTGGCCCTTCCTCAGCTTGCGCAGGAAGTATTTCTCGAACCCCGCCTTCGCCAGGTGCACCCATTTGCCCGACGACGACCAGTTGACGTTGCGCGGCGGAATCTGCGGCTGGGCCACGAAGGCGATGCCCCCGTCGCCGAAATCCGCCAGGCAGACCGCGTTCCATGACCCCACGCTGTCCGGCGCCTTGCCGCGGACGATGTTGCCGATGTTGTGCGCCGTGGCCGTGACCATGCTCTCGATCATGAACCCGGTCTTCGGCACGCCGCAGGGCACCGGGGTCGGCCCCATCGGCGGGATCGCCACGCAGACGCCGACCGCGAAGATGTTCGGGAATTTCGGGTTCTGCTGGTGCTTGTCGACGATGGTGAAGCCGCGCGGATTGCTCAGCCCCTCGATCCCCGAGACCGGCTTGATCCCCCGGAAGGCGGGCAACATCATCGAGAAGGCGAAAGGCAGGTCGCGCTCGGCCTTCACACTGCCATCGTCGTTGATTTCCTCAACGAACATATGGCCGTCCTCCACCCGCGTCACACGGGTATTGGTCATCCACTTGATGTGCTTCTCGCGCATCTGGGATTCCAGAAGGCCCTTGGTGTCGCCCACCCCGTCCAGCCCCAGATGTCCGATATAGGGCTCCGGCGTGACGAAGGTCATCGGCACCCGGTCGCGCACCTTGGCCCGCCGCAGCGCGGTCTCCAGGATGAACAGGAACTCATAGGCGGGGCCGAAGCAGCTCGCCCCCTGCGCCGCGCCGATGACCACCGGCCCCGGGTTCGCCACCAGTTTCTCGAAGACCGATTTCGCCGCCTCGGCATGATCGATATGGCAGACCGACTGGGTGAAACCGCCATGCGGCCCCAGACCCGGCACCTCGTCGAAGGCCAGCTCCGGCCCGGTGGCGATCACCAGATAATCGTAGCTGACCGACTTCCCGTCCGCCAACGCGATCCGGTTCTCCTCCGGCACCAGCTTCTCGGCGGCAACCGGGATGAACCCGATCCCCTTCTTCGCCATGGTCGGCGCCAGGTCCACCGTGATGTCGGCCCGGTCGCGCCAGCCCACGGCGATCCAGGGGTTCGAAGGGACGAAGTGATAGGCCGGATCCTTGGTGACGACCGTCACCTTGTCCTCGGGACGCAACTGGTCCTTCAACTCGTAAGCCATGATGGCGCCGCCCAACCCGGCCCCCAGAACAACGACATGTGCCATTTCAGTCTCCTCCTTCTGATCAGGCAGTGGCGTCCGGCCCCGTGCTTCCGGATTCAGTCCGGAACACGCGATAGATCGCCGGGATGACAAGCACGGTCAGCAGCGTGGAACTCAGCAGACCGAACAGCAGGGAAATCGCGAGCCCCTGGAAGATCGGGTCCGCCAGGATCACCACCGCGCCGATCATGGCGGCGATGGCGGTAAGCAGGATCGGCTTGAACCGGATCGCCCCCGCCTCGATCAGCAGGTCGACCGTCACCCCGCCGCCGTGGCGGATGAAATCGACCAGCAGGATCGAGTTCCGCACGATGATCCCCGCCAGCGCGATGAAGCCGATCATCGAGGTCGCCGAGAACGGCGCCCCGAACAGCCAATGCCCGGCCATGATCCCCAGGAAGGTCAGCGGGATCGGCGTCAGGATCACCAGGGGCAGCTTGAACGACCCGAACTGCGCCACGACCAGGATGTAGATCCCCAGCAGCGCCACCCCGAAGGCCGCCCCCATGTCGCGGAAGGTGACGAAGGTCACTTCCCACTCGCCGTCCCACAACAGCGTGACCCGGCTCTCGTCCTCCGGCTGCCCATGCAGCGCGATCTCCGGCCTCGATCCCTCGGGCCAGTCCATCGCCTCGATCCGGTCGGCCACCGCCAGCATCCCGTAAAGCGGCGCCTCGAAATCCCCCGCCAGCTCCGCCGTCACCATCTCGGCATCGCGGCCGTTGTGGCGGAAGACCGGGAAGCTCGCCGCTTCCTCCCCGACCCGCACCACATCGCCCAGCTCCACCACCCCCCGCGCGCCCGGCAGGGCATTGGCCGGGATCGGCGTGGTCAGGAAGCGTTCGTCCAGCACCCGGTCCGCCTTGTCGCGCCCCACCACCAACGGGATCGGCAGCCGCCCCTCGCCCCGGTGCGAATAGCCGACCGTCTGTCCCCCGTTCAAAGCCGCCAGCGTGTCGAACACGTCGGCTTCCTGCACGCCATAGAACTCCAGATCGTCGGTCGAGATCGTCGCCCGCAGCCGCCGCGCCTGCACCCCGAAACTGTCGTCCACGTCCACAATGAACGGCACCGCCTGGAACGCCTGACGGATCATCCCCGCCGCCGCCCGCCGCGTCTTCGCATCCGGCCCGTAGACCTCGGCCAGCAGGGTGGAAATCACCGGCGGCCCCGGCGGCGGCTCCACCACCTTCAGAACCGTCCCCTCCGGCACTGAAAGCGAGGCCAGCCGCTGCCGCAGGTCCAGCGCGATCGCATGACTCTCCCGCTCCCGGTCGGCCTTGCCCGCCAGATTGATCGCCACCTCGCCCAGCTGCGGCTCGTTCCGGATGTAATAATGCCGCACCAACCCGTTGAAATTGAACGGCGCCGGAGTCCCGGCATAGGTCTGCACGCTCGTCACCTCGGGCAGACCCAGCACCACATCCGCCACATCCCGCGCCACCCGGTCCGTCGCTTCCACCGAGGACCCTTCCGGCAGGTCGATCACCACCGATAGCTCCGACTTGTTGTCGAAGGGCAGAAGCTTCACCGTCACGTCGCGGGTATACAGCAGCCCCAGCGACCCGAAGGACAGCGCCGCCGTGACCAGCAGGAAGCCCAGGCTGCGCCGCTTCGTCGCCAGCACCGGCCGCGCCACCGCCGCATAGGCCCGCGCCAGCCAGCCGCCGTGATGCCCGCCCTCGCCATGGCCCTGCCCCCCGGCCCGGCCGGCGATCTTGACCATCAGCCAGGGCGTGATGATCACCGCCACGAAAAAGGAAAAGATCATCGCCGCCGAAGCATTGGCCGGAATGGGCGACATGTAGGGCCCCATCAGCCCGCTCACGAACAGCATCGGCAACAGCGCCACCACCACCGTCAGCGTCGCCACGATGGTCGGGTTCCCCACCTCCGCCACCGCCGCAATCGCCGCCTCCACGCGTGACCGCTTGCGGTCCAGCCCCCAGTGCCGGTCGATGTTCTCGATCACCACGATGGCGTCGTCGACCAGGATACCGATGGAGAAGATCAGCGCGAAGAGCGACACCCGGTTCAGCGTGAAGCCCATCACCCAGGCGGCAAACAGCGTCAGCAGGATCGTCACCGGGATCACGATCGCCACCACCATCGACTCGCGCCAGCCGATCGCCAGCCAGACCAGCGCGATGATCGACACCGTCGCCAGCCCCAGGTGGAACAGCAGCTCGTTCGCCTTCTCGTTCGCCGTCTCGCCATAGTCGCGCGTGACCGTCACCGTCACGCCTGCGGGGATCAGCCTTGGCTCCAGCGCCTCCACCCGGTGCAGAACCGCCTCGGCCACCACCACCGCATTGGCCCCGGCCCGCTTGGCGATCGCCAGCGTCACCGCCGGGCCAGCCGCCCCGCCCTTCGCCCGGTGCGAGACGAGCGTATCGCGCGTGTTCTCGACATAGCGCACCCGCGCCACGTCCGAGACATAGACCGGCCGCCCGTCCCGCGTGGTGATCAGCAGGTTCGCCACCTCCGCCGGAGCGGTCAGCGTCTCCCCCGCCACCAGATCCACCATCTGGCCCTTGTCGCGCAGCTTGCCGGTGTTCAGCACCCGGTTCGCCTGTGCCACCTTCCCCGTCAGCTGTTGCAGGGTCACGCCATACAAGGCCAGCCGGTCGGGGTCCGGCTCGATGCGGATCGCGTCCTGCGCATCGCCGACCAGATAGGTCAGGCCCACATCCGCGGTCTTCGCCACCTCGGTCTGCAGGGTGCGCGCAATCCGTGTCAGGTCATTGGCCGTCACCCCCTCGCCCGACAGCGTCAGCGTCAGGATCGCCACATCGTCGATCCCCCGGCCCACGACCAGCGGCTCCGGGATCCCCACCGGAATCCGGTCGATATTCGCCCGCAGCTTGTCATGCACCCGCAGGATCGCATCCTCGACCCGGGTGCCGACCTCGAACCGCGCCGTGACCATCGCCGCATCGTCGCGGGTCGAGGAGTAGACATGCTCGACATCGTTGATCCCCTTGACGATGGCCTCCAGCGGCTCTGTCACCAGCTTGACCGCATCCTCGGCCTTCAGCCCCGGCGCCTGGACATGGATGTCCACCATCGGCACCGAAATCTGCGGCTCCTCCTCGCGCGGCAGGCTGACCAGCGCGACCAGCCCCGCCGCCAGCGCGGCAAGGATGAACAGGGGCGTCAGCGCCGAGCCGATGAAGGCCTTTGTCAGCCCCCCGGCGATGCCCAGCGGATGCCTGTCACTCATGGCCCACCTCGGCAGTCACCTCTAAGGCGGGCAGCACCACATCGCCCGCCGACAGGCCGCTGATCACCTCGACCATCTCGACCCCGTCCACCAGTTGCACCGCGCCCGGCACGATGGACCGCAGCCCCACGCCGTCCGCCCGCTGCACGCCGATGAAATCCAGTCCTTCGCGCGTCACCAGATCGGCCTTCGGCACCAGAAGCGCCTCACGCTCTCCGACCGGCAGACGCACCAGCATCCGCGCGCCGACGAAGGTGTCGGGCAGCCCCGCAATCTCGACATCGGCGACCACCCGGCCGCCCTCGATCAGCGGATAGACCCGGGCCAGCTTCCCCTGAAGGTCGCCTTCCACGCCCGAAACCTCAATCGCATCGCCCGTCTTCAGGGCACCCGCATGGCGCTCCGGCACCGAGATCCGCAGATAGGTCCCGCCGCCGCCGATGACCGCGACACCCTCGCCCGGCATCACCACCGCGCCCTTCGCCACCGGCACGTCCAGCACCCGCCCCGCGACCGGGGCCAGCACCACGCCCTCCTTGGCTTGCTGCGCGATCACCTCGGCCTGAGCCGCCAGCGCCGCGATCTGGCCGGTCAGCACATCCACCTGCGTCCGCAGCGCATCGACCCGCTGGGTCGTGGTGACGCCGTTCTTCAACAGGTCCTCGCCACGCTTCAGATCGGCCCCGGCATTGGCCAGCTGCGCCGCCAGCGCCTCCTTCTGTGCGGCCAGCGCCGCAAGCTGGAAGTCCAGCTTGTCATCGACGATCCGCGCCAGTTCCTGCCCTGCCTGAACCTCGTCGCCCTCGGCCACGGACAGCGCGACCAGCACCCCCCCGATCCGCGCCCGCGCCGGGATGCGGTCCTTCGCCTCGACCGTGCCGTAGACCGCCTTCCATTCCGTGACCGCCACCGGCGCAAGGGTGACGGGCTCGGCGAGGGCGGGCAGCGCAACGAAGCCGATCAGCGCGAGAGCCTGCGACAGGACGAAGGAACGGGTCATGCGGTCAGCCTCCTTGACTGACCTTTACATATTTAAAACTTAATAGCTATGCAATATATAATCTAAAATGCCGCAGTCGGACCGCCACAGCGAAAACGGCGCGCCGGATACCCCCGACGCGCCGCCCAGCATATGTTAAAGCTTTCTGAACGCCCGCAGCCAAGCCCTTGATTTCTCAAGCCCCGCTGAAGTGCCCGCGCGCGGGCAGAGGATCAGGCCTCGACCCAGAGCCCCTCGTCCTTGACGATCTTGTAGGCCTCGTCCAACGACTTTTTCGCCCGCTCGATCAGCACGTCGATCTCGGCCGGGGTGATCACCAGCGGCGGGGCGATGATCATCCGGTCCCCCACATGCCGCATGATCAGGTTGTTGGCGAAGCACCGCTCCCGCATCTTGAAGCCCACCGTCCCCGCCTCGCTGGCAAAGGCCGCCCGCTTCGCCTTGTTCGGGGTGAGGGCAATCGACCCCATCAGCCCGACAAGCTTCGCCTCGCCCACCATCGGGTGATCCGTCAGCTTCTCCCAGCGTTCCTTCAGATAGGGATGCGCCACGTCGTGGACATGCTCGACCACCTTCTCGTCCTGCATGATCCGCAGGTTCTCCAGCGCGACCGCACAGGCGACCGGATGGCCGCTGTAGGTGTAGCCATGGAAAAATTCACCCCCGCCGCCGACCACATTCGCCACCTCGTCGCAGACGATCGACCCGCCGATCGGCGCATAGCCCGAGGACAGGCCCTTGGCGATGGTCATGATATGCGGCTTGATCCCGAAGGTCTCGGACCCGAACCAGTTGCCGGTCCGCCCGAAGCCGGTGATCACCTCGTCGGCGATCAGGAGGATGCCGTATTTGTCGCAGATCCGCTGGATTTCCGGCCAGTAGGTCTTGGGCGGGATGATCACGCCCCCTGCCCCCTGCACCGGCTCGCCGATGAAGGCCGCCACGTTATCCGGCCCGACCTGCAGGATCTTCTGCTCCAGCTCCTGCGCGCGCGCCAAGCCGAACGCGTCCTCCGACATGTCCCCGCCCTCGCCCCACCAGTAGGGCTGGTCGATATGCTCGATCCCGTCGATCTTGCCGCCATGCGCGTGGATCGGCTTCATCCCGCCCAGGCTGCCCCCGCCCATGGTCGAGCCGTGATACCCGTTCCACCGCGCGATGATCGTCCGCCGCCAGGGCTTGCCCATCACGTCCCAGTACCGCCGCACCAGACGGATGTTGGTGTCGTTCGCCTCGGACCCCGAGCCGGCGAAGAAGACGTGGTTCAGATCGCCCGGCGCGAGCTTCGCGATCTCGGCTGCCAGCGCGATGGCAGGGACATGGGTGGTCTGGAAGAAGGTGTTGTAATAGGCCAGTTCTTCCATCTGCCGCGCGGCGGCCTGGGCCAGTTCCTTGCGGCCATAGCCGATGTTCACGCACCACAGGCCCGCCATCCCGTCGATGATCCGGTTGCCCTCGCTGTCGGTCAGCCAGACCCCCTCGCCCCGGGTGATCACCCGAGCGCCCTTGGCCGCAAGCGCCGCCTTGTCGGTAAAGGGATGGAAGTGATGCGCCGCATCAAGGCGCTGCAGCTCGGCGGTCGGCATGTGGTTGGTGATCATGTTCATGGGGAACCCTCGCGGAATCGGCAGGGCCCTGATGCCCCGTCTTTCCGGCAGGATATGATCAAACGCGGCAGCGTTCAAGGAATTTGATCAAATTCCGGCATCCTGCATCGGCACGGGAAAGGCGAGTATTTCTGCCAAGAGGAACAAGGTCTTTCCTCTTGGCAGAAATACTCCCACCGGAGGCAAGAAGATCAATGACCCTCGGCCAGCGCCTGCCGCACATGGTCGAGGCCCTGCTCGATGTCGCGCCGGATTGCGCTGGCCAGCGCGCCCACATCCCCCGCCCGCATCGCGGCAATCGCCTCGCGGTGCAGGTCGGGCGCGACATCGCGGCCATAGCGATCGATCACCGCCCGAAGGCTGGGCCCCGCCCGCAGCCACAGCGACCGCGCCAGATCCAGCAGCACGGGGGCCTCGGCCGCCTCGTAGAGGGCGAAGTGGAAGGCGTGGTTCGCCGCCAGATAGTCGGGCAGCTTGCCCGCCGCGATGGCCCGGTTCACCGCGCCGTCGATGGCCTCCAGCCGGTCGATCTGCGCCGGTGTCAGCTTCGGCCCGGCCAGCTCCGCCAGCTTCGGCTCGATGGCCAGCCGGGCGAAGGCGACCTGCTCCAGCATCTCCGCCGTAAGCTCCGGCACCGCCACGCGCCGGTTGCCCTGCGGCAGAAGCGCACCCTCCGCCGTCAACCGCCGGATCGCCTCGCGCACCGGGGTCATGCCCGCGCCCAGATCGCCGATCAGCCCCTGGATCGTGACCGGAGCCCCCGGCGCCAGATGCCCGAAGAGGATCATGTCGCGCAGCCGCGCGTAGGTGACCTCGTGACTGGGAATCTTCCGGCTGTCAGCGTCCATCGGGGCCCCTTTCCGCTTCGCCCCTTTATGACGGCATATCCCCGGCAATCAAGAGTTGATCAAAATCGCTGAATCAGGTCCGGAGGGCCGCTTTGGGCGTATAGCGGAACCGGGTCACATCCGCGGTCCAGCCCTGCCCGGTCAGGTCATGCGCGACGACGCCGACGAAGGCGCCGGTGAAGCTTGCGTGCTCGCCGCGCCCGCCTTCGTCGGAGACGATGGACGCGTCCAGTTCCGGCCCGACCGCCACCCCGTTCACGCTGAACCGCTGCACCGCCCGGTCGACCGTCACCCCCAGTGTCACCTTGCCGTCCGGCACCGGAAAGCGCCCGTGGAAAGTCAGCGCCTCGCCCTGCCAGTCGCCGAGGCAGGAGACCAGCGTCACCACCCGCGCACCGCCTTCCCGCGTCACCAGCGCGGCATGGAACTTGTGCCGGTTGTACCAGGTGATCAGCCCCGCTGCGCGCTGCCAGTTGGGCGGGTCGGCGAGGATGTCGCACTCGGCCTCGTAGGCCGGTTCGTCCTGCCGCCGGGCCACCAGCGACTGCTCGAACCAGGACCCGAGGCTTTCGCGCCCGATCAGCCGCAGGGCGCTGCCGGTCAGGGTGAAGAGGCGCTCAGGATAAGGCGTGCGCAGCCACTGGAACTCCATCGGCAATTCGGCCCCGGTGAAATCATGCTCCACCACATCCGGCACCTCACGCTCCGCCGGAAGGTCGATGGTCATCGGCGGCAGCACACCCCCGTCCTTCAGCCAAAGCCAATCGTCGCGCCAGACGACCTCGGCCAACCCCGTCTCGCGCCCCGTCGCGCAGAAGGGGCCGCGCGGTCCCCGCTGTGGCCGCCCGCAGAGGAAGGAATGCCAGTGCCGCCCGTCATGGCCCTCGACATATTGCCCGTGCCCCATCCGCTGAATCGGGTTCGTCGGATCGAACCGCGCCGTGATCAGGTGCTTCTGCGGATGTGTCTCATAGGGCCCCCGGATCTCCCGCGACCGCGCCAGAGTCACCGCATGGTCGTAGCCCGTGCCGCCCTCTGCCGTCGTCAGATAGTACCAGTCGCCATGCCGGAAGAGATGCGGCGCCTCGGTCAGGCCAAGGTCCGTCCCGGTGTAGATCGTCGTGACCTCGCCCAGCAGCCCTTCCTCCGGATGCCATTCCTGCAGCTCGATCCCGTCGAAGGCGTCATGCGCGGGGTTCAGCCCGGTCCCCTTGCCCCGGTGGTTCCAGCGCATGTTGAGGAACCACTTGCGCCCGTCCCGGTCGCGGAAGAGCGACGGGTCGAAGCCCGAGGAATTGACGTAGGTGGGCTCCGACCACTCCCCGTCGATGGTCGCGCAGGTGACGATGTAATTGTGCGCGTCCTTGAAGGCGCCATCCAGCCGCTTCACATCGGTATAGACCAGCCAGAACCGCCCGTCGGCATGGGAAAGGCAGGGCGCCCAGATGCCGCAGCTGTCGGGATTGCCGCGCATGTCCAGCTGGCTGGCCCGCCGCAGGGGCCGCGCCACCAGCCGCCAGTTCACCAGGTCACGGGAATGGTGGATCTGCACCCCCGGATACCATTCGAAGGTCGAGGTGGCGATGTAGTAATCCTCGCCCACACGGACGAAGCTCGGGTCGGCGTTGAAGCCGCGGATCACGGGGTTTTCCAGCATCGTCAGCCTCCTGCATGGGTCGGGCGGAGGGATCCCTCACTCCCTCCGCCCGCTGGCCCCGCCGCGCGGCATGCGCCGGGCGGGACTGGTTCGTCACACCATCAGCGCCCGCGCCTCTTCCGGCGACAGCGCCGCGGGCCTTGTGCAGGTGGTGGTCAGGGTGACGAAACCGCCGGTCTCGCCCGAGGCCAGGCAGGCGGTCATCACGTCCACCCCGTGCAGCGTGCGTTCCAAAGAGCAGCGCGCGTCGCGGCCCGTCTGCAGCGCGGCGACCATGTCGGCCAGCCCTGCCGTCCGGTAGTTGGCCAGCGGCCCGCGCTGCGGATGGTCCTGGTTCGGCACCCCGAAAGGATGCGCCCAGGGCGCGACCTCGGTCAGGGTGCCCTCGCGGTCCGCCAGTTCGACGGTGCCGCCGAAGAAGTTCGGGTCCGGCACATAGAGCGTGCCTTCCGTGCCGTAGAACTCGAAATGGTTGCGCTTGTGATGCCAGACGTCCCAGCTGGTCGTCAGGTTCACCACTGCGCCCGTGTGGAACTCCAGCAGGGCATGGATGTTGGTCGGCGTCCGGACGGGGATTTCCTGCCCCGCCCGCGCGCCCGAGCCGATGACCCGCGTCGGCGTGGCGGAGGAGGTGATCGCCCCCACCCGTTTCACCGGCCCCAGGAAATTGATCAGGTCCGCCACGTAATACGGCCCGAGATCCAGCATCGGCCCCGCGCCCGGCAGGAAGAAGAACTCCGGGTTCGGGTGCCAGCCCTCCGGCCCGTGGCTCTGCACGCAGGCGACGCCGGTGGTGATGGTGCCGATCCGTCCTTCGTCGATGATCGCGCGGGCCTGCTGGTGCGCGCCGCCGAGAAAAGTGTCGGGCGCACAGCCCACCGCCAGGCCCTTCGCCTTCGCCAGATCGCGCAGCGTCTTGCCCTCTTCCAGCGTCAGGACCAGCGGTTTTTCGGAATAGGCGTGCTTCCCGGCTTCGAGGATGCGCTTCGTCACCGCGTAATGCGCGTCGGGGATGGTGAGGTTGATCACCACGTCCAGATCGCGGTTCGCCAGCAGGTCGTCGACCGACTGCGCCTTGACGTTGAACTCTTCGGCCCGCGCCGTTGCGGCCTCCATGTTCATGTCGGCGACCGCCCGCACCTCCAGCCCCTTGAACAGCGGCGCGAGCGTCAGATAGGCGGTCGAGATATTGCCGCAGCCGATGATGCCGATACCCAGATTTGCCATTTGTCTTTTCCTCAGAAGGATTTGGCCGAGGCGATGGAACGGGTCGCGAAGCGCGCGTCGTCCTTCGGGTTGTCGTGTTCCATGACGAAATGCCGGACACCGATCTTCCGCAGCGCGGCGATGATCGTCTTCCAGTCGACCGTGCCTTGGCCCAGATCGGACCAGCCGTCCTCGTCCGTGTTCTCATCGGCGGGGGCGATGTCCTTCACATGGGCAGCGGTGATCCGGTCCTTGTAGCGTTCGATCCAGACCAGCGGGTCGGCGCCGCCGCGGATCACCCAGGCCACGTCCATCTCCCATTCCAGCCCCGGCCCGCCCTCGAAGATGCGGTCCTGCGGCATCGAGCCATCGGAGAGCGGCTTGAACTCGAAATCGTGGTTGTGCCAGCCGAAACCATAGCCCGCCGCCTTGTAGGGTGCCCCCGCCTTCTGCAGCCGCTCGCCAAAGGCGGTCCAGCCCGCCGGGTCCGAGGGCCGGTCCTCGGGCAGGACATAGGGGCAGTAAAGCCGCTCCATCTTCAGCGCCCGGGCGATGCCCAGCACCCTGTCGACCTCGGTCTCCAGCTGCTGCAGGCCGAAATGCCCGGTCGGCATGGTCAGCCCGGTGGCTGCCAGCCCCGCCTTCGTCGCTTCCACCGCCGCATCGTCGGCATAAAGCGCGCCGTAGCCTTCCACGGCAGTATAACCCGCCTTGGCCACCATCTCGAAGGTCTTCGGCATCGGCCCGAAGTTGCGCGAGGAATAAAGCTGATAGCTGAACATGGGATTGCCTTTCGTCAGCCGCCATAGGTGGCGGAATGGAGATCGCGGAGGGTGAAGCGGGGCACCGCCGAAGGGTCATCGGGGGTGAAGGTGATCGTGGCCGGATAGCCGGGGAAGAGCGTGACGGCGTTGGTGGAGAAACGGCCCGGGACTTCAGACTCCACTGCAACGAAGGGGGCGAGCGCCTTGACCTGCAATGTCAATTTCCACTGCATCCCCTCCCGCCGGATATCCGCGGTCAGGCCCGAGGGCAGCAGGTCGTAGGCCTTCCACGGCTTCGGCGCATGGACGTCCCCGCCTTCCGAATCCCCCGCCCAGGTGAAGGCCAGCACCTCCCCCGGCCCCAGCGCCTCCGGCCCAAGCTCCAGCACCGGCACCGCCGCATCGGTCGGCACCGTAACCGTCGCCTCAGCCAGCGCCCGAGTGGACCCATCCATCGCCGCCGCGCGCGCCGTGACGGTGATCGTCACCGCCTCAGGCCGGTCGTTCACCGCCCGCAGGGCGACACCCCCGTCCTGCGGCACCGCCACCACCGTAACCGGGGCATAGAACCGCTGCGCCATGTGATGCAGCAGCTTCCAGTTGCCGCCATGGTCCAGGCTCGACCAGGAACACACCGGCCAAGTGTCGTTCAGCTGCCAGTAGAGCGTGCCCATGCAATGCGGCTTGAGGCTGCGCCAATGGGTGACGGCAGTCTTGATCGCCAGCCCCTGCTGCACCTGGCTGAGGCAGACGAAATTCGGGAAGTCCACCGGGAAGCGAAAATAGCGGAACATCGTCTCGGCGATCCGCGCATTCCCGCCGGGGTTCTTCTGGTGGCTCTCCATCACCGGGCTGGCAATGTTCCAGTCCCTCTCGTCGGCGAACCGCCGGATTGCCGAAAGCGAGGGATAGGACTGGAAGCCGAACTCGGAGCAAAACCGGGGGCTTACGTCGCGATAATGATCGAAATCCCGCCCCTCGTGCCAGACCGACCAGAAATGCATGTCGCCGCTGCTGTCGTCATGCCAGGCATCGCCGAACGCCAGCGGGCCGGGAGAGGGCGAGGACGGCCACCAGTTCGCCACCGGCAGCACCTCCAGAAGTGCTGCTTCCACCGTCCGGTTCAGCCGGTCGTAGTTGACCAGATAGCGGTCCCGGTCGGCGCGGCTTTCCGGGAACCAGGTCAGCGCCCCGATCAACTCATTGTCGCCGCACCAGAGCGCGATGCAGGCGTGGTGGCTGATCCGCGCCACCACATCGCGGACCTCGGCATCCACCTCCGCCAGAAACTCCGGGGTCGAAGGGTAAAGGTGACAGGCGAACATGAAGTCCTGCCAGACCATCAGCCCCAACTCGTCGCAGAGATCGTAGAACCAGTCCGGCTCATACCGTCCGCCGCCCCAGATGCGGATCATGTTCATGTTGGCATCGACGGCGGATTGCAGGAGGCCGTGCACCGAGTCTGGTGTGATCCGCCCGAACAGCGCATCCGCAGGTATCCAGTTGGCCCCCTTGGCAAAGATCGGCCGCCCGTTGACCTGCATCCCGAAGGACCGTCCCGCCGCACCCGGCTCGCTGACCAGCTTAAGGTCGCGCAGGCCGATCCGCTTGACCACCCGCGCCCCGCCACCCTCCAGAACCAGCTCATGCAGCACCTGCGCGCCCTGACCCGCCGGCCACCATAGCACCGGGTTGCGGATGACCAGCGACAGCTTCGCCACGCCGCCAATAACCGGCGCAGTTTTCATGACGCCACAAAGGCTTGCCGTCACATCCTCACATGTCGCACGAACCGTCAGCCGCACCTCGACCTGACCAGCCGAGTGCACCTGATCCACCAGCACATCCCCAATCCTTGGCCCGATGACCTCCAGCCGGATCGCGCCGGAAACCCCGAAGACGCCAAGGGCGATATTCCAGTCCCAGCCAAAATCGCACTGCTGTTTCCGCAGCATGTTGGCATGGGCAATCGGCCCGTTGACCTGCTGGTAGGGGATCGGGAAAGGCATCCGAGCCGCCCGCGCCGCCGCCTCGCGAACGGGTGAGCGGAACAGGATCTCGACCTCATTCTCTCCTGCCATCACCACCGACGACACATCCACCCGCCAGCGCCGGTGCACATTTGCCGCCGACAGGACCAGAACCTCGTTCAGCCGCACCTCGGCGACCGTGTCCAGCCCTTCGACCACCAGCTCACAGGCCTGTCCGTCATAGGTGAATACCCGCCGCGCCACCCAGTCACGCTCGGCCACCCAGCGGCAGTCATATTCGTTCCGGCCCCAGTACGGCTCCGGGATCACCCCCGCCTTCGCCAGCGCGGTGATCCCGTCTCCGGGCAGGTCCATGGCAACGGTATGGGCGCCGCTTTCATCCGAAAGCGTCCAGCGCCCCGCCAGGTCGAGCATCCTTCAGATCCTCTGTTCCGTCTTCGCGTCGAAGAGCGACGCCTTGGGGATATCCAGCCCCAGATGCACCTTGGTCCCCGGCGGCAGGCGCCCCTCGACCGGCACGCGCACGCTCAGGTTCACCCCCTCGGCCTTCAGCCACAGCAGGCTGTCGGCGCCGAGATGCTCGTCGATCTCCACCTCCGCCGGGATCGACGGGCCGGACAGCGGCGTCTTCGACACGGTGATATGTTCGGGCCGCACCCCCAGGATCGCCTGGTCGCGCTCCAGCACCGCGCCCCCGTCATAGCCCGCCAGGTCGATCTTCGTCGCCCCGAACTGGAAGGCGCGGCCGCCCTCCACCGTCCGCCCCTTCAGGAGGTTCATCGACGGGCTGCCGATGAACCCCGCGACGAACAGGTTCGACGGGCGGTTGTAGATTTCCAGGGGGGCGGCCAGCTGCTGGATGACGCCCCCTTTCATCACCGCGATCCGGTCGGCCAGTGTCAGCGCCTCGATCTGGTCATGGGTGACATAGACCATGGTGTTGCCCAGCTGGTTGTGCAGGCGCTTGATCTCGACCCGCAACTCGCTCCGCAGCTTGGCGTCGAGGTTCGACAGCGGCTCGTCGAACAGGAACACGTCCACATCGCGCACCAAAGCCCGGCCAATGGCCACCCGCTGCCGCTGCCCGCCCGACAAGGCCGCCGGTTTCCGGTCCAGCAAAGGCTGGATCTGCAAGATCTCGGCCGCCCGGGCGATCCGCTTGTCGATCTCGGCCTGCGGCACCCTGGCGTTCTTCAGCCCGAAGGACAGGTTCCCGCGCACCGTCATCTGCGGGTAAAGCGCATAGCTCTGGAACACCATTCCGATCCCGCGCTCCGACGGCTCGGCCCAGGTGACGTTCTTGCCCTTGATCCAGATCTGACCGTCGGTAATGTCCAACAAGCCCGCTAGGCAATTCAGCAGCGTCGACTTTCCGCAGCCCGAAGGACCCAGAAGCACGACGAATTCTCCCTCCGCCACGTCGAGGTTCATGTTCTTCAGGACCGAGATCGACCCGAAGTTCAGCGTCAGGTCCTTGACTTCAATCGAATTTCCCATGCATCAGCCTTTCACGGCACCGGCGGCGATACCGCGGACGAAAAGTTTCCCCGAGACGAAGTAGACAGCCAGCGGCACCAGGCCGGTCAGCAGCGTCGCGGCCATGTTGACGTTGTATTCCTTCACCCCCTGCACCGAGTTGACGATGTTGTTCAGCTGCACCGTCATCGGGTAGAGGTCGGGCTTGGTGTAGACCACGCCGAACAGGAAGTCGTTCCAGATGCCGGTGATCTGCAGGATCAGCGCCACCACGAAGATCGGCAGGCTCATCGGCAGCATGATGCGGAAGTAGATGCCCCAGAACCCCGCGCCATCCACCCTTGCGGCCTTGAACAGCTCTTCCGGGATCGCGCTGAAATAGTTGCGGAAGAGAAGCGTCAGGATCGGCATCCCAAAGATGGTGTGCACCATGACGAGCCCCCAGAGCGTGCCGTAGATACCCATCTCGCGCAGGAGGATCACCAAGGGGTACAACATCACCTGATAGGGGATGAAGGCCCCGAAGATCAGGATGGTGAAGAAAGCATTCGCCCCCTTGAAGCGCCAGTTCGCCAGCGCATAGCCGTTGACCGAGGCGATGATGATCGACAGCACCACCGAGGGCACCGTGATCCGTACCGAGTTCCAGAACCCCCGGCTCAGCCCGTCGCAGTTGAGGCCGGTGCAGGCCTCCGACCACGCCTTGACCCAAGGCTGGAAGGTGATCTCCACCGGCGGGGCGAAGATGTTGCCCAGCCGGATTTCCGGCATTCCCTTCAGCGAGGTCACGATCATCACGTAAAGCGGCAGCAGGTAATACAGCGCCATCACCCCAAGCGCGCCGTAGATCATGATGTTGCGGCCCGACAGCGCCCGCCGGGGCCGGGTGCCCCGCGGCTCGCCCGCGGCAAAGGCATGGGTTCCGCGCTCAGCCATGCTTCTTCCCTCCGAATTCGAAATAGGCCCAGGGGATCAGCACGATCGCCACGCTGAGCAGCATCATGGTCGAGGCGGCAAAGCCCTGGCCCAGGTTCTGCGCCCGGAACATGAACTCGTAGACGTATTTCGCCGGCACTTCCGAGGCGATACCCGGCCCCCCGCCGGTCTGCGCGACCACAAGGTCGTAGACCCGGACGATCCCGCTCATCACGATGACCAGCGTGGTGATGAACACCGGGCGCATCATCGGGATGACGATGAACAGATAGGTCTTCCACATCGGGATGCCGTCGACCCGGGCGGCTTTCCAGATATCCTCGTCGATGCCGCGCAGACCCGCCAGCATCAGGCACATGATCAGCCCGGTGCCCTGCCACAGCCCGGCGAAGAGGACGCCATAGATCACGATGTCGGCGTCATACAGCGGATCGAAGGTAAAGCTGGTCCAGCCCAGATCGCGCACGATCTGCTGCACGCCGAAATCCGGGTTCAGGATCCATTGCCAGACCAGCCCGGTAACGATGAAGGACAGCGCGAACGGATACAGGAAGATGGTGCGGAAGGCACTTTCGAACCGGATCTTCTGGTCCAGAAGCGCTGCGAGCAAGAAGCCGATCACAAAGCTGAACACCAGCGACAACAGCCCGTAAATCGCCAGGTTCTGGATGGAAACCAGCCAGCGTTCCGTCGCCCACAGCCGTTCATACTGATCCAGCCCGACAAAGCGCAGGCGCGGCAACAGCTTGGAATCGGTGAAGGAATACAGCACCGTCCACAATGTTCCGCCCAGGAACACCACCAGCGCGGTCAGCACCATCGGCAGCGAGGCGAGTTTGGCGCTGATATTCTTGAAAAGACGGCTGGGCCGCCGGGCTTGTGACATATCTGCCCCCTGGTCTGCGCTGCGGCCGCGCCTGGGGCGGACCGTCCGGCTTTGTGGAAAGTCAGGCGCGCCGACCCGCCGGGTCCAGCGCGGCAACCGGCCCGGAGCGTTCCCGGGCCGATCCACCTTGCGCCCGAAGGCCTTAGTCGGCGGTGCCGATCAGCGCGGCATAATCCGCCTGCAACTTCTCGGGCGTGATGCTGTCATTGGCGAAGAATTGCGTCACCAGGTCGTTCAGCTGGGTCGTGGTGTCGGGGCTCAGCAGTTCATCCGTGCTCTGGATGACGTTGCCGGCCTTCAGCACCTCCAGCCCTTTCTTCATGCAGTCGTTGGCCGCACTCAGGTCCACGTCACCGCGCACCGGCATCGAACCCTTCTTCAGGTTGAAGGCCACCTGCGTCTCGGGCGACAGCATGATCGAGGCCAGTTGCTCCTGCGCCTTGGACTTTTCCGGGTCATCCAGCTTGGGGAAATAGAAGCTGTCGCCGCCAGTGGTGATATAGGGATCCGGCATCCCCAGCCCGACGAGGCAGGTGTAGTCCTCGCCCGCGACCTGCCCGGCGACCTGGAACTCGCCCTGCGCCCAGTCGCCCATCGACTGCGCGGCCGCCTTGCCGGTGATCACCATGTTGGTGGCCTGGTTCCAGTCCTGCACATTGGCGCCCTTGGTCATGCTGCGGGCATCGGCAAGCGCTGCAAAGACCTTGGCCATCTCCGGCCCGGCGGCGGCTTCGGCGTCATGGTCCTTGTTGATCTTCAGATACAGGTCCTTGCCGCCGATCGCGAGCAGGAGATTGTTGAAAAGCCCGGTCTGCTGCCAGCCCTGCGCCCCCACCGCCAGCGGCACGACCCCGGCCTTTTCCAGCGCGGGGGCTGCGGCGACCAGGCCGTTCCAGTCGGTCGGCACCGGAATCCCGGCATCGGCAAACGCCTTGTTCGACAGCCACAGCCATTGCCACGCATGGATGTTCACCGGGACGCAGTAGATGTGACCATCCAGCGTACAGCCTTCCAGAAGCGACGGCGGGTTGACCACGGCGGCCCAGTTTTCCGCCTTGGCTACATCGTCCAGGTTGCGCATCAGCCCGGCTTCGACCAGCTCTTCCGCCTGGCGGCCGTGGTTGAACTGCGTCGCCGCCATCGGATCGCCGCCGGTGATGCGCGACACCATGATCGGGCGCGCGGTATCGCCCGACCCCGCGATGGCCCCGTCGACCCATTTGTTGCCGGTGGCGTCGAAGGCCTTGGCCAGTTCGGCCACCGCCGCCGCCTCGCCGCCGCTGGTCCACCAATGGGTGACTTCAAGCTCGGTCGCCATGGCCGGCATCGCCACCGAAGCACAAAGCACCGCCGTCAGTTTTGAAAGCTTCATCCGTTCCTCCCGGTTTCCTATAACGTTATAGAAGAAGCCTATAACGTTGTAGTTTCACCGATCAACCGATCTTTTCGCTTGTCGCCGCCCGGCGCAGAAGTTTTCATGGGCAGATGATCCGCACCCTCCGCGCCGGAAAACCGGGCAAGAGCAGACCGATGCCGCAGCGCAAAACCACCGCCAACCCGGCCCCAAGACTGGCAATTCCCCGACACCGGGTCGGGGCTGTTTCTGCGCCTGCGAAGATAGCGCTACCAGCCGAATCGGCCCGCGGGATTCTTCCCCGCTCCGTCTTGTCCCGCGCGGAAAAGGAGGGCGCCGATGCCGCCGCCCGCTGATCGCGCCCCGCTGCCCGCCCCCGATTCGGAACCCGAGCGCCCCACGCTCAAGACCATCGCCGCAGCCACCGGCCTCGCCATCGCCACCGTCTCGCGCGCGCTGAAGGACGCCCCCGACATCGGCGAAGAGACCAAGCGCCGCGTGCGCGAGACGGCGGCCCGGCTCGGCTACCGCCCGAACCGCGCGGGCGTGCGCCTGCGCACCGGCAAGACCAATGTCATCGCGCTGGTCCTGTCGACCGAAACCGACGTGATGAATCACACCTCGCGGCTGATCTACTCGATCGCCAATGCGCTGCGCGGCACCGCCTACCATCTGGTCGTCATGCCCTTCTTCCCCGACCAGGATCCGATGGAGCCGATCCGCTACATCGTCGAGACCGGCAGCGCCGATGGCATCATCCTGAACCAGACCAAGGAAGACGACCCCCGCATCCGCTACATGCACGACCACGGCTTCCCCTTCGCCGCCCATGGCCGCACCGCGATGGGGATCGACCACCCCTACTACGATTTCGACAACGAGGCCTTCGCCCGCCTCGGCGTCCGCGCCATGGCCGATCGCGGACGCAGGCGGCTGTTTCTGGTCGCCCCGCCACGCGCGCAGATGTATGCCAACCACATGATCCACGGCTTCTCGGACGAGGCCGCCCGCCTCGGCCTGTCGTTCGAGGTGGCCGACACCGTCAACTCTGACAGCGGCGGCGACGCGGTGGATGCGGCGGTCCATGCCCGCTTCCGGCAACCAGACCCGCCCGATGGCCTGCTGGTCGGCTCGACCACCGCCGGAATGGCGGCGATTGCCGGGGCAGAGCAGACCGGCCGCATGCTGGGCCGCGATTTCGACGTGGTGGGCAAGGAAGCCATCCCCCTGCTGCGCCGCTTCCGCCGCGACATCCTCATCGTGCGCGAAGACGTGGGCCGGGCCGGCGACTTCCTGGCGAAGGCCCTGGTCGCGGCGATCGAGAAGCGAGACTGGACCGAACGCCAGCGGCTGGAAGTTCCGATGCAGGTGGAAACCGGCCCCGGACCGGACAAAGGAGAGCAAGCATGAAGACGATCAAGGGCCCGGGGTTGTTCCTGGCGCAGTTTGCGGGCGATGCGGCGCCGTTCAATTCCTGGGGCGAGATCACCCGATGGGCCGCCGATTGCGGCTATGTCGGGGTACAGGTTCCCAGCTGGGACGGGCGGCTCTTCGATCTGGAAAAGGCTGCAAGCTCAAAGTCATATTGCGACGAGTTCAAAGGAATTGCGAAGGACGCAGGCCTTCAGGTGACAGAACTGTCCACCCACCTGCAAGGCCAGTTGGTCGCGGTCCATCCCGCCTATGACACCGCCTTCGATGGCTTCGCCGACGCCTCCGTGCGCGGCAATCCCAAGGCCCGGCAGGATTGGGCGGTGGACCAGGTGAAGAAGGCCCTGACCGCCTCGAAGAATCTCGGCCTGACCGCCCATGCCACCTTCTCCGGCGCCTTGGCCTGGCCCTATCTCTACCCCTGGCCGCAGCGCCCGGCGGGGCTGGTCGAGGAAGCCTTCGACGAGCTTGCCCGCCGCTGGCTGCCGATCCTGAACCATGCCGAGGATTGCGGCATCGACCTTTGCTACGAGATCCACCCAGGCGAGGACCTGCACGACGGCATCAGCTACGAGATGTTCCTGGATCGCGTACATGGCCACGCGCGGGCGAACATGCTCTACGACCCGTCGCACTACGTTTTGCAACACCTTGATTACCTTGAGCATATCGACATCTACCACGACCGCATCCGCATGTTCCACGTCAAGGATGCCGAGCTGAACCCCACCGGCCGCCAAGGCGTCTACGGCGGCTTCCAGTCGTGGGTCAACCGCGCGGGCCGCTTCCGCTCTCCCGGCGACGGGCAGGTCGATTTCGGCGGCATCTTCTCGAAGCTCACCCAATACGGCTTCGACGGCTGGGCCGTGGTGGAATGGGAATGCTGCCTGAAACACCCCGAGGACGGCGCCCGCGAAGGCGCGGCCTTCGTTGACGCCCATATCATCCGCGTGACCGAGAAGGCCTTTGACGATTTCGCGGATGCGGGTACTGATGTTGCCGCTAACAGACGCATGCTTGGACTGGAGTAACCCATGATCGACGCCGCTCATACCGCCCGCCCCGACCGTCTGCGCCTCGGCATGGTCGGCGGGGGCCGCGATGCCTTCATCGGCGCCGTCCACCGCATCGCGGCCCGGATCGACGATCAATATGAACTGGTCGCGGGTGCCTTCTCCTCCAACCCCGAGAAAGCCCTCGCCTCGGCGCAGGACCTCGGCGTCCCCCGCGCCTATACCAGCTTTGCCGAGATGGCGGCCAGGGAATCCCGCCGCAAGGACGGGATCGACGCCGTCGCCATCGTCACGCCGAACCACATGCACGCCCCCGTGGCGATGCAGTTCCTGAAGCGCGGCATCCATGTCATCTGCGACAAGCCGCTGACCGCCACCCTGCCCGAGGCGAAGAAACTGGCGAAGGCCGCCGAGGCCTCAGGCGTGGTCTTCGCGCTGACGCACAACTACACCGGCTATCCGATGGTCCGGCAGGCCAAGGCGATGATCGCCGCCGGAGAGCTGGGCGAGATCCGCCTCGTCAACGTCGAATACATCCAGGACTGGCTGACCGAAGCGGTCGACAACAAGCAGGCCGAATGGCGCGCCGACCCCGCCCGATCCGGCGTCGGCGGGTCGACCGGCGACATCGGCACCCATGCCTTCAACCTCGCGGGCTTCGTCTCCGGCCTGACGCTCGACACGCTCGCCGCCGATCTGTCCTCTTTCGTCCCCGGCCGCCGGGTCGATGACAACGGCCATGTGCTGATGCGCTACAAGGGCGGCGCCAAGGGGATGCTCTGGTGCAGCCAGGTCGCACCGGGGAACGAGAACGGCCTGCGCCTGCGCATCTACGGCTCGAAGGGCGGGCTCGAATGGGCGCAGGAGGATCCGAACTATCTCTGGTTCACCCCCTTCGGGCAAGAAAAGCGCAAGATCACCCGCGGCGGCGCAGGCTCCGGCCCCGAGGCCGCCCGCGTCACCCGTGTGCCCCCCGGCCACCCGGAAGGCTATCTGGAAGGCTTCGCCAACATCTATACCGAGGCCGCCCGCGCCATCCGTGCCGCCAAGACCGGCACGCCCGTCCCCGACGGCACAACCTTTCCGGGCCTCAAGGAGGGGCTGGAAGGCGTGGCCTTCGTCGATGCCTGCGCTAGATCCTCAGCCAAAAACGGCGCATGGGTCGGGCTGAACCTTTGAGCGATGGTGGGTTGCACCCACCCTACCGGATTCGTCGCACAGGGTGGGCGCAACCCACCGTCTACCCCCGCAACCGCGCCCGCTCGCGCTGCAACCACAGCACCGTCAACAGAAGCGGCGCATTGCCGATCTCTCCCGCGGCCATCACCTCGACCAGTCGGTCGAAGGACAGAAGGTGCCCCTTGATATCCTCCGCCTCTTCCACCGCGCCGAAGACCCCCGCCACCCCCTCCGGCAGGTCGCAGAGCGCGACGTAGGAATAAAGATACTCCGCCACCGCCCCCGGCGTCGGATAATATTCCGCCACCTTCTCCAGGGCGCCCAGCACCAGCCCGGCCTCTTCCACCGCCTCGCGCCGCGCGGCCTCTTCCGGCGTCTCGCCCGGGTCGATCCGCCCGGCGATCGCCTCCAGCTGCCAGGGAAAAGGGTCGCCCCGCCCGAAAGGGCCCATCCGGAACTGCTCGATCAGCAGCACCCGGTCCCGCACCGGATCATAGGGCAGCACCGTCACCGCATCGCCCGCGACGAAGACCTCGCGCATCAGCCAGGGGCTCATCTCTCCGTCGAAGCGCCGGTGCCGCAAGCTCACCACATCCAGCGCGAAGAACCCGGCATGGGACGGCTCCACCCCACCGGTCTCCACCTCGCCGCTCCCGACGCGCAGACGCGGCCCCGCGGCCCCCTCGGCCCGCAATCGGCTTGCAGCCTCCACCCGCAGTGAGGGAAGGCGGCGCGCGACCGCCTCGGGCGACAGATGCCCATAGCCCCGCATGATCGCATCGACCAGCGCCAGCGCTTCCGGAACCGAACCCGGCCCTTCGCCCGCCGCCATCCGCACTGCCCTGTAAAACTGCAACCGCGCCGCAGCCTCGGCCCCCTCGGCGCCCGCCACGACCCGCGCCCGAACCTCGGGCGACAGGCCCTTAATCCCCGATGTCATCCTATTTCCAGCGCCGCCCGGCGTTCTCGCTCAAAAGCCCCGCGATGATCCCGCCGAACAGGATCGTCCCGAACACCCCCAGCGACAACAGCGCCCGCGACCGCTGCGCCATCAGCTGGAACACATCCGTGATCGCATCTAGCGCGCCATCGTAGCGCATCTTGACCGAGTTATCGAGCATCTCACGCATCGCCAGCAGGAAGAGAGCCGCCACCGCCAGGATGACGGCGGTCTTGATTCCCGCCCCCGCGGCCTCGACATAGCCGCGCCCCACCGTCGGACCCATGACCTTCCAGCCGATGATGGCGCCCACCAGGGCCGCCGCCTCACGCATCGGCCCGCCCGCGGCGGCGTCCGGCATGTTCATCGCATAGTAGTTTGCCATCACCCAGCCCACGACCGCGAAACTCGCTGCGGCCATCATCTTGGCGCCCGTCGGCATCGGTAGCGGCATTCTCTGAACCCTCAACTGGGACGCGTCACCGTGATCTGCGTCACGTCGCAGTTTCCACCTTGGAACGCCCCCGCGCAAGAGGCGAGGTAGAACTCCCACATCCGCCGGAACCGGTCGTCGAAGCCAAGCTTCCGCACCTCGCCCCAGCGCGCGGCAAAGCTGTCGTGCCAGCGACGCAGCGTCAGGCTGTAGCTCTCGCCGAACTCGATGGAATGCTTGACCCTGAGGCCCGCCCGCTCCACCTCGGCCCGCAGCACCGAGGGCGCGGGAAGCATCCCGCCGGGGAAGATGTATTTCTGGATGAAGTCGACGCTCCGGCGGTAAAGCTGCCAGCGCGCATCGGCCACGGTGATGATCTGCAGCGTCGCATTCCGCCCCGGTTTCAGCCGGTCGCGCAGCGCGCCGAAATAGACCGGCCAGTAGCGCTCGCCCACCGCCTCGAACATCTCGATGCTGGCGATCCCGTCATAGCTGCCCGTTTCGTCGCGATAGTCCTGCAGCTTGATCTCTACCCGGTCGGCAAGGCCCGCGCGCCGCACCCGTTCCACCGCAAAGTCGTGCTGCGCCTGGCTGATCGTCAGCCCCGTGACCCTCAGCCCCCGCTCCTTTGCCGCATATTCCGCAAACCCGCCCCAGCCGCAGCCGATCTCCAGCACATGGTCGCCAGCCTCGGCGCCCATCTGGTCGACCATGCTGGCATATTTGCGCCGCTGCGCCGCTTCTAGGCTCTCCTGCGGGTTCTGGAAGAGGGCCGAGGAATAGGTCATCGTCTCGTCCAGCCACAGCCGGTAGAAGTCGTTCCCCAGGTCGTAGTGATGCGCGATGTTCTTTCGCGCCTGCCGCTTCGTGTTCGACTGCATCCAGAACCGCAGCCGCTCATAGGCCCGGACCAGCCCCAGGCCGGGAAAGCCGTCGCCGACGATGTTGTTCGCCGGGCGCTGGATCAGATCCAGAAAGGCCTGCAGATCCGGCGTGGTCCACCAGCCGTCCAGATAGGCGTCGCAGAAGCCGAGATCGCCCTCGCGCACCAGCCGCGCGAAAAGGTCGGGATGCTCGACGCCGATCTCCGCCGTGATCCCCGGCGCCTTGCCCTCCACCCGGAACCGGCGACCATCGGGCAGCACGAAATCGAGCCGCCCCTCGCCCAGCCGCCCCGCCGTCTCGAACACCGTGGCGAACCAGCGCGGCAGCCCCGACTGCCCCTTCACCGTCGTCAGCACGTCCATCGGCCCCACCCCCCGGGTCTCTGTCGTTCGCAACACTTTCACCAAACTCGATGTGTTGCTCAAGCGTTTCGTGAACCATATGCCGCAAGGGCACGCGCGCGGCCCGCCGCGAGGTCCACCACCGGCGCCGGATAGGCCTGTCCCGGCGCCAGTCCCCAGGACCGTGGCACCGCCTCGAACCAGGCCAGCGCCTCCGGTCCCGGCTGCGGCGAAAGCTCCGCGATGAAGCGCTGGCGGTAGCCTCCGTCGGGATCGAACTTCTCCGCCTGACCAGCCGGGTTGAAGATGCGGAAATAGGGCGCCGCATCCGGCCCCGAGCCCGCCACCCATTGCCAGCCCATCGCATTCGCCGCCGGGTCCCAGTCCGTCAGGCAGTCGGCGAACCAGTCAAGCCCCAGCCTCCAATGCGTCAGCAGATGCTTGGTCAGATAGCTCGCCGCGATCATCCGCGCCCGGTTGTGCATCCGGCCGGTGACATACATCTCGCGCATCGCGGCATCGACGAAAGGCTCGCCCGTCATGCCCCTCCGCCACCGCTCGGCCTCCGGGCTGTCACCGCGCCAGGGAAAGGCGTCCCATTCCGGCCGCCAGTTCGCCCGGCCGATCTCCGGCGTGTGATGCAGCAGGTGATAGCTGAACTCGCGCCAGGCCAGTTCCCGCAGGAAACTCTCGGCCCCCGCCCGCCCCTCGTCCCGCGCCCGCAACCCTGCATGCCAGACCTCGCGGATGCCGATCTCGCCATAGGTCAGGTTCTCCGACAGGCCCGAGGTGCCCGCAGTTCCCGGAAAATCCCGCATCTCGGCATAACGGTCGACCGGCCCGGCAAGGAATGCCCCCAGCCGTTCCCGCGCCGCCGCCTCGCCCACCGTCTGGTAGCGGGCCACGACCTCCGCCCCCCGGTTCATCGCCGCGCCCAGCCGCCAGTCCTCCAGCCGGTCGCCCGCAGGCCAGTGCTCCACCCCCCGCAACCGCTTGGGAGCCGCTGCCGGAGCCGCCACCGGCATCCCCCGCATCGCCTTCCAATAGGGCGTGAACACCCGGTAGAACCCGCCCTGCCCGGTCTCCACCGCCCAGGGTTCGTGCAGAAGATGCCCCGCGAAACTCCGCGCCTCGACCCCCGCCGCCTTCAGCGCCGCCTTGACCGAAGTGTCCCGCGCCACCCTCGCCGGATCATAGAGCCGCGACCACCAGACCCCCCTGGCACCGGTCTCCGCGATCAGCTTGCGAAATACCTCCAGCGCCGACCCGCGCCGCAGCAGCAGACGGACGCCCAGTCCCTCCAGCGCCCGGGCAAAGGCGTCGACCGCCAACCCCAGCCGCCACCTCGCCGCCGCGCCCAAAGCCTCGGCTTCCGCGTCCAGCACGAAGACCGGCAGCACCGCCCGCCCATCGGCCACAGCCGCAGCCAGCATCGGCTGATCCCCCAGCCGCAGGTCGCGGCGAAACCACAGGATCAAAGGTCTGTCACTCATGCCCCGGTCCTTCCCACGCAGAGCTTACGCCCGGCACAGGCAACCGGATCAGAAAGGCTTTGCTCTTTTCCAAATGCTCTCGGGGGTTTGGGGGTGGAACACTCCCGACGCCGTCCCTTGCGCACTCTCCGCGCAAGGGACAAACGCAAAGGCTTGCGCGCCCGCGCTCCTTTAAGCTGACCTCAAAGCACCCGGTCCAGCGCCGCGATCAACCGGCCGACGTCCTCGGCCGAGGTGTAATGCACCGCCGACATCCGCAGCACACCCTTCTCGCGGTCGATCCCCAGGGCCTCCAGCGGCCGCACCGCATAGAAATCCCCCGCCCAGCAGGCGATCCCGTCGCGCCCCAACTCCTCCGACACCGGCTCGGCCACGCGGTCCAGTTCCACCGCCACCGTCGGCGCCCGCCGCGCCGCGTCCCGGGGGCCCAGCAGCCGCACATCGTTCCGCTGCCCCAGATAGTCGAGCAAAGGCTGGATCACCGTCCCTTCCTGCGCCCGCATCAGGTCATGCACCCCCCGGTTCCGCGCCGCCGGATCGCCCGTCACCCCATGCCGCGCCGCCAGCGCATCAATGTAATCCGCCATCCCCGCACAGGCCGCCACCTGCGCATGATCCGGCCCCGCCGGGGTGTGCCGCTTGTACAGGACCCCATGGTTGAAGAAATGCCCCTGCCCCGGCAGCTCCATCCCGAAACCCTCGCGGATCACCATGATCCCCTGATGCGGCCCGAAGGTCTTGTAGGCCGAGAACAGGTACACATCGCAGCCCAGCGCCGGAATGTCGGGGAAGCCGTGCGGCGCATAGCTCACCCCATCCACCACCGTCCGCGCCCCCGCAGCCTTCGCCAGCGCGCAGATCGCCGCCACGTCGTTGATCTCGGCGATGACGTTCGAACAATGCGGAAAGCAGACCAGCTTCACCCTCCCGTCCGCCAGCAACGCCCCCAGCGACTCCGGCTCCAGCGACCCCGTCTCCGGGTTCAGCTTCCACTCCCGGACCTCGATCCCCTCCTCGGCCAGCCGCCGCCAGACGCCCGAATTCGCCTCGTGGTCCTGGTTCGTCACCACCACCGCGCCCTTGCCGCCTGCCAGCCACTTCCGCACCGCCTGCGCCAGCACATAGGTATTCGCCGACGTCGACGGCCCGAAGGACACCTCCTCGCGTGCGACCCCCATCATCGCCGCCAGCCGGGTCCGCGCCTCGTCCATCTCGGCGCCCCCGGCCTGCGCTCCCGGATAAGGCCCATAGGGCTGCACCTTGCGGTCGCGGTAGAACCGGGTCAGCCGGTCCACCACCTGCATGCAGGGGTAGCTGCCCCCGGCATTCTCGAAGAACGCGTGGGACGACAGCACCGGCGAGGCAAAGGCCGGGAATTGCGAACGGACGAAGTCGAGATCAAGCGCCACCTGACGGCTCCATGTTGGGGCCGCGGTTGCCGGACCCCCGCACGCGACAGGCGGGAGGTTCCCGGTCCGCGGCAGGTCTTCCAGCCAGACCCGGGGATGTCTCCCCCCGGGCCAGTGCCGGGATCGCCCCGGCATCGCCCGCAAGGCTAGCCGCCCGGCCCCGCAGCCGCAACCCCGTCCTCCATCTGCCCGATCCATCCCCGCCGCGCCAGGCCGGAGAAGTTCCGCCGCTTTCTTCCGCATCCGCCGCGCAGTCCCGAACTTTCCCCTTGTCCTTTCTGTCCGACCCGACCACCTTTCTGCCATGGACGCGCCAAACGGGCCGCGCCTTCGACCGATCACAAAAGAGCACGCGGGGGCCGACTTGCCCGCCGCATGTCACGCAGAGGAGCACTCATGACCCGCATCTCCCTTTTCCCGCTCAGCGCCGCCTCGGTGCTGGCGCTCTCCGTCGCTGCCCATGCCGCCGACCCCGACCTCACCGTGCTCGACTGGGCAGGCTGGGAAATCGACGGGATGCTGCAACCCTATGTCGACAAATATGGCCAGAAGCCCAGCTACGTCTTCTTCGCCGACGATGACGAGGCCTTCCAGAAAGTATCCTCCGGCTTCAAGGCCGACGTCGTCCACCCCTGCGCCGCTGCCGTGCCGCGCTACAGGGACGCGGGCCTGATCGAGCCCTGGGATGTCTCGAAGATCCCGGAATTCACCAATATTCCCGAACGGCTGACCAAGCCCTTCACCGATGACCAGGGCGTCTGGTTCGTGCCGACGGACTATGCCTATACCGCCATCGCCTACAACTCAGAGACGGTCCCGGCCGAGGACGTGGCCACGATCCAGGTCTTCGCCTCGGACAAGTATGCCGGCCGCATCGCACTTCCCGACAATACCGACGACGTCTGGTCGCTCGCCTTCATGGCCACCGGCGTCACCTCCTGGGACAATGTGACCGACGAACAGTTCCAGGCCGCCGCCGACTGGCTGCGCAAGGTGCATCCGAACGTCCGCGCCTACTGGTCCGACCCGTCCGAACTCAGCCAGCTGATGGCCTCGGGCGAGGTGCAGGTCGCCTGGTCCTGGAACGACCCGGTCGCGATCCTGACCGCCGAGAAGTTCCCCGTCGGCTTCAACCGCGCCCCGGCCGAGGGCGCCTCGACCTGGTATTGCGGCTTCGTCAACATCAAGAACGGCCCCGGAAGCGAAGACAAGGCCTATGACTTCATCAACTCGCTGCTGGCCCATTCCTCGGCCCAGCCGCTCTTGGATGCGATCGGCTATTCGCTGTCGAACGATGCCGCCATGGCCGAAATCCCGGCCGAGGCGCTGAAGGCCGCCTATGTCGACCCGGTGACGACCCCCCTCTTCGTGCAATCGCCCCCCACCAACGAATTGCGCGAAAAGATGATCGAGGAATTCGAGTCGATCAAATCGGGGTTCTGACGCGACGGCTCCTGCCCAGGGTGCGTGCCCAGCACGCACCCGCCTCCTCCCATGGCGCAAACCCTTTCGGGCAACGGGCCGGGCCTATACGACCCACTGGTCCTATCCCCCCAGATCTTTCGATATTCTTGACGCTTTCAGCCAATTATTTGATCTGACCGGTTTCCTATTCCCGCTTACGGGGGACAGCTTCCCTCGCTTCCACCGTCACCGAATGCACGATTCGCATGTTTGAAATCATCTGCCTGAGCTTCGCCTTCTTCTTCGGCCTCGCAGTCCGCCTGATCGGCCTGCCGCCCCTGGTGGGCTTCCTGGCCGCCGGTTTCGCGGTCAATGCCGCCGCACCGGGGCTTGGCCTGCCGGAAGAGACGGCGGAAATCCTCGACCATGTCTCCCACATCGGTGTTCTCCTCCTCCTCTTCAGCGTCGGCCTGAAACTTCGCCTTGGCCAACTTGCCCAGCCCCAGGTCTTCGGCACCGCGCTGATCCACTCGGGCATCACCACCGCCGTCTTCGGCTTCGGCCTCGTCGTCGCCCTCGGCCTCGCCTGGCCGACCGCGCTCCTCCTCGGCGTGGTCCTTTCCTTTTCCTCCACGGTCTTCTCCGCCAAGGTGCTGGAAGCCAAGCGCGACATCGGCGCCTTCTACGGTCGCACCGCCATCGGCATCCTGGTCGTGCAGGACATCATCGCGCTGGCAGTCCTTGCGCTCTACAGCGGGCAGGCTCCCTCGCCCTGGGCGCTGGCGGTGCTTGCCACCCTGCCCCTCGTGCGCCCGGTCCTGCACCGGCTCCTGGACGTGGCGGGCCATGACGAACTGATCGTCCTTGCCGGGATGCTGCTTGCTCTTGTGCTCGGCGGGGCGGAATTCGAGGCGGTGGGCCTTTCGGCCGAACTGGGCGCGCTGATCATGGGCCTCCTCCTGTCCACCCACCCCCGCGCGAAGGAGCTGTCCGACGCGCTCTGGGGCCTGAAGGAAATCTTCCTCGTCGGCTTCTTCCTGCAGATCGGCATGTCCGGCCTGCCCGGCCTCGGCGACATGATGATCGCACTCGCCCTGGTCCTGATCCTGCCGCTGAAGGGTGCGCTCTTCTTCCTTCTGCTGATCCTCTTCCGGCTCAGGGCACGGACCGCCTTCCTCACCGCGGCGAACCTGACGGTCTACAGCGAATTCAGCCTGATCGTCGCCGCCCGGGTTCTGCCCGACTGGCTGGTGCCGCTGGCGCTTGCGCTCAGCCTGTCCTTCCTGCTCGCCGCGCCGCTGGACCGGCTGGCCGACCGCATCTTCGAGAAGATCGAGCCCCGGCTGCAAAGATTCGAGACCCGGCGCGTTCACCGCGACGAACTGCCGACCGACCTCGGCGCGGCACAGGTGCTGATCCTCGGCATGGGCCGCACCGGGACCGCCGCCTATGATGAGTTGGCGGGCCATTTCGCCCGTATCGCCGGGATCGACGCCGACACCTACCGCGTCGCGGGCCATGCCGCGGCGGGCCGCAACGTGCTCTTGGCGGATGTCGAGGACGCGGGCTTCTGGCGCGGCCTGCGCATGTCGAACGTCGAGGGCGTGATCCTGGCGATGGACAACGTCGCGGCCAAGATCAGCGCCGCGCGGGCCCTGCGGGCCAAGGGCTTCACCGGCCCGATCATCGCGCATGCGCTTTATGAGGAGCATGTGCTGCTCCTCAAGGCCGCCGGGGCGACGCATATCTACCAGACGATGAACCAGGCCGGGATCGGTCTGGCCGAGCAGGCCGAGCGCGCGATCGAGCACGACCGCCGCCCCGCCGCCTTCATCGCGGTCTAGCAGGCGACACCGGTCGCCATCCTTTCCGGATCGTGAACGCCCGCGGCCAAGCCCTTGATTTCCCTGACCCCCAAGAACTCGCCGCGCGCGGGCAGCCCACCTTGCGCCCCCCGCCCCCGCCCCCTATATTGACCCCTGTCGGGGGCAACCCCGACTATGGCGATAAACGCACCTGTAATAATCGGCTCGGACCCGGGGGCGGTACCCGGCGGCTCCACCAATACCCCCGTTCGTTGCGGGAAGATGGGGCCGAAATAGGATCGACGAACGACCAAAGAGGCCAGCTTTCGCTCGGTGAGGTACCACCGTTATCGGTCCATGATCACAGTTGCCAACGACAACCGTGCTCCGGTGGCGCTGGCCGCGTAAGCGGCTCGCAATACCAAACCTAAGCCCTTGCGGGTAGCACCGTAAGGCGGGGTTCGCAGGTACCTGGCAACAGAAACCTGCACCTTCCCTACATGGCTTCTCGACTATCGTCTCCTCGTCGCTTGCGAGGAGCGACGCAGTCACCGCTGAGCCACTTGCCAGACTCCGCCCCCGGCCCCATCCTGCTCCATGCTCCGCGCGGCTCTCTTCCTCTGCCTGACCATCCAGCCCGCCCGCGCCTGCGAGACGGCGCTGCTTCTGTCCATCGACGTCTCCGGCTCCATCGACGCGGGCGACTACCGGCTCCAGGTCGAAGGCCTCGCCGCCGCCCTGTCGGACCCCGAGGTCGCCGAGGCGCTGGTTGCGGGCCAGGTCGCTCTGGCCGTCGTCCAGTGGTCGGGCGTCGAGGAGCAGGCCCTGGTCCTGCCATGGCAGCGGATGCTCTCCGACCCCGACACCGCCCGCTTCGCCGCCCGCGCCGCCGCCATCCCCCGCGCCTTCCAGGGCTCGGACACCGCCGTCGGCCAGGCGATCCGCTTCGCCACCGCCCAGTTCGCCGCCGTCCCGGATTGCGCGCGCCGCGTGATCGACATCTCCGGCGACGGGCAGGAAAACGCGGGCTTCACCGATGCCCGCGCCCGGGCCGAGGCCATCGCCGCCGGCCTCACGATCAACGCCATCGCCATCGAAGAGCCCGGCCCTGCCATCCCGATCACCACCTATTACCGCAACTGGATCATCACCCCCGGCGGCTTCACCGTCACCGCGCGGGGCCTGCAGGACTATGCCGAAACCCTGCGCCGGAAGCTCCTGCGTGAACTGGCGAAGCCCGTCGGCTGACCGTCATGTCCCCGTCACAACCTGCCGCCATATCTCTTCCGCTTCCTTCGCCCAGACCTGCGGCACCCTTCCCCCCATGCCCCCCAATCCCGGTCTTTCCGACCTGACCTTCACCTTTGCCCGGATCGGCTGCCTCTCTTTCGGCGGCCCGGCGGCGCAGATCGCGCTGATGCACCGGATCATTCTGGACGAGAAGCGCTGGGTCCCGGAACCCGACTACTTGCGCGCGCTCTCGTTCTGCATGCTCCTGCCCGGACCGGAGGCGATGCAACTGGCCACCTGGATCGGCTGGCGCATGCACGGAAGCATCGGCGGCCTGATCGCCGGGGGGCTCTTCGTCCTTCCCGGCGCGCTGGTCGTCCTGGCTCTGTCCCTCATCTACGCGGCCTTCGGTGAGCTGCCCCTCGTCGCCGCCCTTTTCACCGGAGTCCAGGCCGCCGTCATCGCCATCGTGGTCGAGGCGCTAATCCGGGTCTCGAAGCGCGCCCTGAAATCGCGCGAGGCCTATGCCATCGCCACCCTCGCCTTCCTCGGCCTCTTCGCACTGACACTACCCTTTCCCGTCATCATTCTTGCGGCGGGCCTCTGGGGCTTCTTCCGCACCCCCACGGGTACAACGGAGGCCCCAGCCGAGCCCGCCGTTCTGTCTCATGTCCATGTCCTGAAGGCCACCACCATCTGGCTGGCGGTCTGGCTCCTGCCGCTGGGCCTTCTGATCCTGTCCGCCCCTGCGCGCCTGGGCGAGATCGGCCTCTTCTTTTCGAAACTCGCCATCCTCACCTTCGGCGGCGCCTATGCCGTGCTGGCCTGGATGACGCAGGACGTGGTGCAGGCGAAAGGTTGGCTCACGCTTCCGCAGATGATCGACGGGCTGGGGCTGGCGGAAACCACGCCCGGCCCGCTGATTCTGGTCACCGAATTCGTCGGCTTCATGGCCGCGCATCAGACCGGCGGCTGGACTCTCGGCCTTGCCGGAGCCGCCGTTGCGCTCTGGATGACCTTCGCGCCCGCCTTCCTCTTCGCCTTCGCGGGCGCCCCCTTCATCGAACGCCTGACCCACATGCCCCGCCTTTCCGGCGCGCTGGCTGCCATCACCGCCGCTGTCGTGGGGGTGATCGCCAACCTCTCGCTGTGGTTTGCCCTGCACGTCCTGTTCGCCAGCGTCCCCGAGATCGCCATCGGTCCCCTGCGCCTGGCCCTGCCCGATCCCGGCAGTCTGCGCCCCCTGCCCCTGATGATCGCAGCCTTCGCGGCATGGGGCCTTCTGGTCCGGTGCCTGCCGCTTTTGGTTGTTTTGATGCTCTCCGCACTCGCCTCATCGGCAGCGGCGGTTCTTTGACGAAGCCGCGCCGACCGGGTGCATCCACCCCTTCCCTTGGCCTCCGAATCCCCTATGCTGCACCCCAACCGGAAAGGACGGCTCATGGCGCGCAGTATCGACTATGGCAATCTCATGCACCGCGCGATGCGGGGGTTGATCCAGTCGGTTCTGACCGAAGTCGCCGAACATGGCCTGCCCGGCGCGCATCATTTCTTCATCACCTTCGACACCACGCACCCCGACGTGCAGATCGCCGACTGGCTCAAGGAACGCTATCCGACCGAGATGACCGTCGTCATCCAGCACTGGTTCGAAAACCTGCATGTGGACGACGAAGGCTTCTCCATCACGCTGAATTTCGGCAACAACCCCGAGCCGATGGTGATCCCCTTCGACGCGCTGCGCACCTTCGTCGACCCGTCGGTCGAATTCGGCCTGCGTTTCGAGACGCAGGAACAGGACGAAGACGAGGACGACGAGGATATCGAGGTCGAGGTCGAGGACGAACCCGCGCGCCAGGATGCCGAGATCGTCTCGCTGGACCAGTTCCGCAAACACTGATGAGCGACCTCGCCCTCTTCCGACGCCGGCTGCTGAAGAACCCGCGGCAGGTGTCGGCGATCGCACCCTCCTCCCGCATCCTGGCCCGCGCCATGACTCTGGGGCTCGGCCCGAAAAGCGGGCGGGTGGTGGAATTCGGCCCCGGCACCGGGCGCTTCACCGAGGCGATCCTGGCCCGCGGCGTCCCGCCCGGGAACCTGACGCTCTTCGAACTGGACGAGGAATTCGTTGTCTACCTGCGGCACAAGTTTCCCGGCGTGACCGTGCATCAACTCCCCGCGCAAGAGGCGGCGCGGCTGGTCCCGCCCGATGTCGGCACGGTGATCTCCGGCCTGCCGCTGCTGTCGATGCCGCCCGAGGTGCGCGAGGGCATCGTCGCGGCGGCCTTCGCGATCCTCGCCCCGCGCGGGCGCTATGTGCAGTTCACCTATGGCCCCCGCCCGCCGCTGCCGCCGGAAACCATCGCTGCGCTTGGCCTTACGGTGAACAAGGGCAACAAGGTCTGGGCCAATCTTCCCCCCGCCACCGTCTACCGCTTCCGCCGGGCCTGACGCCTGCGAAAGGTCGTCAGATCTCCTTCCGCATTAGCCGGTCCAGCGAATAATGCGCCCCGCCATAGGCCGCGAAGAGCGCCGTGGCCCCCGCCCAGAACAGCGAGTTGGTCTCGGCCTTCATCTGCACCAGCGCCAGGAATTCATGCCCGCCATCGGCCAGCAACTGCTGCTGCCCCTCTGCCGTCAGATATTGCAGGTTGGCCTTCAGGAACTCGATGCCTTCCGGGGTCAGGAAGGCCTCGCCATAGGGATGGCTGACGTGGAACCACCATGTCACCATCAGCATCACCGCATTGGCCAGCGCGACCGGGCGGGTGAAGAGCCCCAGCACGATCAGCGCCCCGCCGATGAAGTTCAGCACCGCAAGCAGCGGCGAGAAGACCCAGCCGGGATGGAAGCCCAGCGACTCGACGAAGCCGGTCATTGCCATGGGCGCGGTGATCTTGGGCCAGCCCTCGACCATCAGATAGCCGCCGACCACCACGCGCAACACCAGCCAGCCCACCGGCTGGGCAAAGCTATGGTAGACCGGTGCGAGGAAGGGCATGACCAGCCTTTCGCGCGGCGAAGCGGTCATTTCGGGCATGTCGGTCATTCGCATCTCCTTTCGGGTTTCAGACGCGAGGCGCGGGCGGGCTGCGCGTCAGGATTGTTGTAGCACAACTTTCCGGTGCAGAACCCGGCTCCCACCTGCGGCAATCCGCACAGTATGCGACGGTATGCCGATTGATTTCACCGCCCCCCGGCGGTAGACGGGCGGCAACCGCTTGCAGGAGGCATCCATGACCGCGACCCGTACCGAGACCGACAGCTTCGGCCCGCTGGAGGTTCCCTCCGACAAGTACTGGGGCGCGCAGACGCAGCGGTCGATCATCAACTTCCCCATCGGCTGGGAACGCCAGCCCGTTCCGATCATCCGCGCGCTCGGGGTGATCAAGAAAGCCTGCGCGCTGGTCAACATGGCGCAGGGCGATATTTCGGCCGAACTGGGCAATGCCGTCGTCGCCGCTGCGGACGAGGTGATCGCGGGCCGCTTCGACGACAACTTCCCGCTGGTGGTCTGGCAGACCGGCTCGGGCACCCAGTCAAACATGAACGCGAACGAGGTGATCAGCAACCGCGCGATCGAGATGCTGGGCGGCGTGAAGGGCTCGAAGAAGCCGGTGCACCCGAACGACCATGTGAACATGGGCCAGTCCTCGAACGACACCTTCCCCACCGCGATGCATGTCGCGATCGGGATGCACACCCGCGACGTGCTGATTCCGGGGCTGGAGAAGCTGGCGGCGGCCTTGTGGGCCAAGTCGCGTGAATTCAAGGACATCATCAAGATCGGCCGCACCCATACCCAGGACGCGACGCCGCTGACTCTGGGCCAGGAATTCTCCGGCTATGCGACGCAGGTCGACAAGGGCATCGCGCGGGTGAAGATGTGCCTGCCGGACATCTATGAGCTTGCGCAAGGCGGCACCGCGGTCGGTACCGGCCTCAACACCAGGATCGGCTTCGACAAGCGTGTGGCGGCTGAAATCGCGAATATCACCGGCCTGCCCTTCGTCACCGCCCCGAACAAGTTCGAGGCGCTGGCCGCGCATGACGCGATGGTGATGTTCTCGGGCGCGTTGAAGACCGTCGCGGCGGCACTCTACAAGATCGCCAACGACCTGCGGCTTCTGGGTTCCGGCCCGCGCTCGGGCCTGGGCGAATTGATCCTGCCGGAGAACGAGCCCGGCTCTTCGATCATGCCCGGCAAGGTGAACCCGACCCAGGCCGAGGCGCTGACCATGGTCTGCGCCCAGGTGATGGGCAATGACGCGGCGGTGGGCTTTGCCGGGTCGCAAGGGCATTTCGAGTTGAACGTCTACAACCCGATGATGTCCTACAACGTGCTGCAATCGATCCAGCTTCTGGGCGATGCGGCGGCAAGCTTCACCGGCAACATGGTGGTGGGAACGCAGGCCAACGTGGCGCGGATCGGGAAGCTGATGCAGGAAAGCCTGATGCTGGTGACGGCGCTGGCGCCGACCATCGGCTACGACAACGCGACCAAGGTCGCGAAGACCGCGCACAAGAACGGCACGACACTGCGGGAAGAGGCCATCGCGCTCGGCTTCGTGGATGGCGAGACCTTCGACCGCATCGTCCGCCCCGAGGATATGGTCGGCCCGAAAGGCTGATGGCCGAGATCGTCAACCTGCGGCAGGCGAAGAAGCAGGCGGCCCGCAAGGCCGCCCGCGCCGAGGCCGACGCCAATGCCGCGAAGCATGGCCGGACGAAGGCGGAGCGGGATCTGGAGAAGGCCCGGGTCGAGAAGGCCATACGGCAGTTGGACGGGCACCTGCGGGACACGGATTAACTGCCGGTTAACCGTTGCGCGCGAGGATCGCGGGCAGGAGGTGCCGCCATGCTGCCCATGACAGACCATATGTCACCCGAACGCTGGGTGACGCAGATGTTCTCGGCCCGTACCGCTGCCGAAGGCGGCATTGTCCGGCGCCGGGTTGCGGATGTGGAACGTCTGGTCGGGCGGGACCGCTTCATCCGCGAAATCGCCCGCCGGGGCTTTCGTGCCGTAGAAAACGGTGGCCATTTCATCGTTTTCTGCAACGCAGAGCCCGTGAAAATCGTGGTGTAGACCCAAGTTTCTTCCAAGAAACTTCCAAATTTCTTCGAAGAAATTTGCCAAAATCCTTCCAAGGATTTTGCTCCGCCACACCACGCGGGCTATTCTCTCGCCATGACCACCCGTCCCGCCAAGCATTCGCTCACCCTGCACGGCCACCGCACCAGCGTCTCCCTCGAACCGGAGTTCTGGGACGCTTTCCGCGCCATCGCCGCCGAGAAATCCACGCCGCTCAATGCCCTGGCCGCCGAAATCGACGCCGGACGTCGCGGAGAGGAAGGCCTCGCCTCGGCGATCCGGGTCTTCTGCCTGAACCACTATCGGAGACCCTGATGCGCGCCGCCGTCCTTCGTGCCTACCGTGAGCCCCTGTCGCTGGAAACCGTGCCCGATCCGGCCTGCGAACCCGATGGGGTGGTGCTGAAAACCCTCGCCTGCGGCATCTGCCGCAGCGACTGGCACGGCTGGGTCGGCGAGCATCCGAAGGTCAAACCCGGCGACATCCCGGGCCACGAATACTGCGGCGAGGTGGTCGAGGCTGGCCCCCTCGCCAGATGGAAACCCGGCGACCGGGTCATCGCCCCCTTCATCCTCGCCTGCGGCGATTGCCCGGAATGCCGGTCGGGCCAGACCACCACCTGCCGCAGCCAGCGGGTGCCGGGCTTCGGGGATCGCGGCGCCTATGCCGAATATGTCTCGGTCCCCCATGCCCATAACCTGACCCGCCTGCCGGAAAGCCTGTCGCCCGCGCTGGCCGCAGGCCTCGGCTGTCGCGTCACCACCGCGTTCCACGCCCTCACCGGGCGCGCCGCGCTGCAAGCCGGGGAATGGCTCGCCGTCCATGGCACCGGCGGCATCGGGCTTTCCTGCCTCCTCATCGGCAAGGCGCTCGGCGCGCGCGTCGTCGTGGTCGATGTGGTGCCCGAAAAGCTGGCCCACGCCCTTTCCCTCGGCGCCGAAGCCGCTTTCGACGCCCGCGAGGGCGACGTGGCCGCCCGGATCGTCGACCTCACCAACGGCGGCGCGCATGTCAGCGTCGAGGCGCTGGGGATCGAGCCCACCGCAAACGCATCCCTCCGCTGCCTTCGCCCGCTCGGTCGCCATGTGCAGGTCGGCCTGCCCGTCGGCCATACCGCGCAAATGCAGATCGACATGAACACGCTCTACATGCGGCAACTGTCGGTCTTCGGCACCCGGGGAATGCCCGCCTGGCGCTACCCGACGCTCCTCAGCCTGATCGAGACCGGCCGGATCGACGTCAGCCCCATCGTCGCCCGCAGCGTGGCCCTGTCGCAGGCGACCGAGGAATTGCGCGCCTTCGACGGCCCCACCGCCCCCGGCGTCGCGGTGATCACCGATTTCGCCGCTTAACCGGCGACGCGGCCCAGCGTCACCGCCAGATCGCCATAGCCGGTCAGCCGCCGCTCATAGGCCAACCCCAGCCGTCGGGCACAGTCCTGCGCCTTGGCGTCCAGCGCCGGATCGTCCAGCTGCGCCTGATAGACCAGCTTGGTGTAATTGCCGAAATACATGTCCCGCAGCTCCGGGTGCCGGTCGAGTCCCATCGGCTTCCAGACGAAGGCATCGAACTGGCGGACCAGGAAATCGGTCAGGTAGAAGGCGGTGAACTCGTCATCCGCCACAGCGGCGAACTTCGCATTGCCCTCGAAGAAGGAATAGCAATGCGGTCCCTCGACCATCTCGACGCCCAGCCTGTCGCAGGCGGCCTTGAGCTGCCCCCCCGTCCCGCAATCGGCATAGACGACGAAGACCGTCTGATACTCGCCCCGCGCCTTCGCCACCGCCTCTTCGACCGCCGGGATGATCTTCTCGGGCCAGAGATGCAGTTTCGCCGGCAGGCATTGCAGGTCCATATGCGTCCAGCCATTCGCCGCCTTCAGGGCGAGGATCTCATGCGCCAGGGCCCCGCAGGCGATGAGCAGGATGCGGCCCGCATGGGCAGGCTGCAGACCGGTCTCGGAAAGGGTGACGTCGTCCATGGTCCGCCTTACCGGCTGACGCGGGTCCAGGTCAGGATCACGCTGGCAGAGAGCGCCGCGAAGGCCAGAGCCGCGAAGGGAACCCCGGTCCAGAGGGCAAGCCAGATCGTCAGGCCTGCGGTCACGATCACCAGGGCGATCAATCCAAGAAAGTGTGTCAAGGGCATGTCACGTCTCCCTGACCTTCAATCTGCGCTTCGGGGGCGCTTCATTCAAGCCCCCCCGACTCACTTGGGCGTGGGTCAGCCGCCCATCTGGTTGTGCTTGCGGGCGACGAACTGCTTCGCCGTCTCCACCGCCACGGCCGCATCGCGGCAATAGGCGTCGGCGCCAATGGCCTTGCCGAATTCCTCGTTCAGGGGGGCGCCGCCGACCAGGACGATATAATCCTCGCGCAGACCCTTTTCCTTCATCGTGTCGATCACGACCTTCATATAGGGCATCGTGGTCGTCAGCAGGGCCGACATGCCCAAGATGTCGGGCTGTTCGGCCTCCAGCGCCTCAAGGTACTTTTCGACCGAGTTGTTGATCCCGAGGTCCTTCACCTCGAAGCCGGCACCTTCCATCATCATCGCGACAAGGTTCTTGCCGATGTCGTGGATGTCGCCCTTGACCGTGCCGATCACCATCTTGCCCATGCGCGGCGCGCCGGTTTCGGCCAGCAGCGGCTTCAGGATCGCCATGCCCGCCTTCATCGCGTTGGCGGCCAGAAGAACCTCGGGCACGAACAGGATGCCGTCGCGGAAGTCGGCGCCGACGATGGTCATCCCGGCGACCAGAGCCTTGGTCAGCACGTCATAGGGCGTCCAGCCACGCTCCAGAAGGATGTTGACGCCCTGTTCGATCTCTTCCTTCAGGCCATCGTAAAGGTCGTCGTGCATCTGCAGCACAAGCTCGTCATCCGACAGCTCGGACAGGATGATATCGTCTTCGTCGGCCATGGCTGCGCTCCAAGCGGTGGGTCTGACATGGTGATGATCCGAAACCACCCTCGCCACTAGGCGGCAAGCGACATCCACGGCATGAAAGCCGACAGGTAGCCATTGCCCGGCGGAAAGCGCTGGCAAATGTTCTTGTTTTGTTCTAGTCTTTCGCGATGACCGACAAGACAGGCATCCTGCCCGGCCAGCGCCTCCGTGCGCGGGGGGTCGACAGCAATCGCGCCGGGCGGTTCGAGGCCACCGGGCGCGAGGCTTTCGACGACGGCTGGGACCTGCCCGAGGAAGACCGCCTGGTCGCGACCGAGGTCCGGCTGGAACGCCCCCGCTCGGCGCTGACCTACAACCGCTCGCCCGACCTGCCCTTCGACCGCTCGATCAACCCCTACCGCGGCTGCGAACATGGCTGCATCTACTGCTACGCCCGCCCCACCCATGCCTTCCTGAACCTCTCCCCCGGCCTCGATTTCGAGACGCGGCTGATCGCCCGCCCCGGCATAGCCGGGGTCCTGGACAAAGAGCTGCGCCGCCCGGCCTACAGCGTCGCGCCCGTTGCCATCGGCACCAACACCGACCCCTACCAGCCGGTCGAGCGCGCGCATGGGATCATGCGCGAGGTGCTGCAGGTGCTGCAGGCCTTCCGCCACCCGGTCTGGATCACCACCCGCGGCACCACGATCGAACGCGACATCGACCTGATCGCCGCGATGGCGGCAGAGGGGCTGGCGTCGGTGTCGATCTCGGTGACGACGCTGGACGAAACCATCGCCCGCAAGATGGAGCCCCGTGCCCCGGCCCCGCAGCGGCGGCTGCAGATGATCCGGCGCCTGTCGCAGGCCGGGGTGCCGGTCCGCATCCAGGTCTCGCCGCTGATCCCGGCGCTGACCGACCATGAGCTGGAGGCGGTGATGGAGGCAGGCCGCGACGCGGGCGCCCG
>Ga0209793_1000457_pt1 | contig 46879 bp, 46 predicted proteins | sample EBPBio122009_DNA_FD_185863 | JGI IMG/M metagenome (GOLD analysis project Ga0209793, IMG submission 185863) | Wastewater treatment Type I Accumulibacter community from EBPR Bioreactor in Madison, WI, USA - Reactor 1_2/2/2009_ DNA (SPAdes) (version 2) | ecosystem: Engineered > Bioreactor > EBPR >... | reverse complement strand
GTCGCTGGCGCTCAACCGTCTCGCCATCGGTCAGGCGAGCCGCGAGGGCGCCGGGCTCGGCCGTCTTCTGCAGGAGCGCGGCCGCCGGCCGATCGGCAAGCGCGCGGCGGCGCTTCTGGAGGCGGGCCGCAAAGCGAAGTTGCTTGCTTTCGACAGTGCTGACGAGGCATACGGCACGCTCTACGGCCTCATCGTCTCGGACATGCATCTGCGCATGCTCCTCGGCGAGGATGCTGCAGCGCTCAAAAAGGAATTCTCGCCGCGTGCGGAGAGGGCCGTGGAGGCCTTCCTGACACTTCACGGTGTGAAAGGATAGACCGGCAGGGAAAGCCGCCGGTTCAGATGAAACAGACAAGCAAAGGGAAGGAACCATCGATGCGCGTCTATTACGATCGTGATGCCGATCTCAACCTCATCAAGGCGAAGAACGTCGCCATCGTCGGCTATGGCTCGCAGGGCCGTGCGCACGCTCTCAACCTCAAGGATTCCGGCGCCAAGAACGTCGTGATCGCGCTCAAGGCCGGCTCGCCGACCGTCAAGAAGGCCGAAGCCGATGGCTTCAAGGTCATGACCGTCGCCGAGGCCGCCAAGTGGGCCGACCTCCTGATGATGGCGACGCCGGACGAACTGCAGGCCGACATCTACAAGGGCGAAATCGCCGGCAACATCCGCGACGGCGCTGCCATCGCGTTTGCCCACGGCCTCAACGTCCATTTCGGCCTCATCGAGCCGAAGGCCACCGTCGACGTCGTCATGATCGCGCCGAAGGGCCCGGGCCACACGGTTCGCGGCGAATACCAGAAGGGCGGCGGCGTTCCCTGCCTCGTCGCCGTTCACCAGAACGCTTCCGGCAACGCGCTTGACGTTGCTCTGTCCTACGCTTGCGGCGTTGGCGGCGGCCGTTCGGGCATCATCGAAACCAACTTCAAGGAAGAGTGCGAAACCGACCTCTTCGGCGAACAGGTCGTTCTGTGCGGCGGTCTCGTCGAACTGATCCGCGCCGGTTTCGAAACGCTGGTCGAAGCCGGTTACGCTCCGGAAATGGCCTATTTCGAGTGCCTGCACGAAGTGAAGCTCATCGTCGACCTGATCTATGAAGGCGGCATCGCCAACATGAACTACTCGATCTCGAACACGGCCGAGTGGGGCGAATACGTCACGGGTCCGCGCATCATCACCGCCGAAACGAAGGCCGAGATGAAGCGTGTCCTCACCGACATCCAGACCGGCAAGTTCACCTCCGAGTGGATGCAGGAATGGAAGGCCGGCGGCGCACGCTTCAAGGGCATCCGTCGCAACAACGACTCGCACCAGATCGAGGAAGTCGGCGCCAAGCTGCGCGGCATGATGCCCTGGATCGGCAAGAACAAGCTGGTCGACAAGGCCGTCAACTAAGCTTTTCCGCCTTTGCGGACAAGCGGGCCGGGCGGTTTTCCGCCCGGTCCTCTATTTCAGTAAACTTGAAATAGTGCGGCGCATCCTTCCGCTTCATTGCGGCGCAGCAAGTAATGAACTTGCACGAAAGCCTGAATGGGAACAGAATACGCAAGTGTTTCGTTCCGCTGTCAGGAGGATAGTGCGATGACCACGATTTTCCAATACTTCGCCTGGTTTGATCTTTTTATCCTGGGCAGTATAGCCATGCTGGTGCTGCTCAGCCTTTATGGAGACCGGACAACCTGACCGCCGTCGCTGCAAGTGCCGGCGGACGCGGCGTTTGTGCATGAAACGGGTTTGCACGGGCATCGGATTTCGTGCGTTTTGGTACGAATATTTAGGTCAGTATTATTGACATAAATACTTCGCCATGATGATGTGCGGATCAGACAACAAGCCCGAGGAAACCCCTATGTTCAAATGGGAACAGGCCTTTGCGACCCGTGCGTCGCGCATGAAGGCATCCGAAATCCGCGAATTGCTGAAACTGCTGGAACGGCCGGACATCATCTCGTTTGCCGGCGGCATTCCGGATCCTGCGCTGTTCCCGAAGGAGGCGTTCTCCGCCGCCTATACGGATGTGCTGGCGGGCGAGGGCGCCGCGGCGGGCCTCCAGTATTCCGTCAGCGAAGGCTACAAGCCGCTGCGCGACTGGCTTGCGGGCGAAATGGGCAAGATCGGCATCCCCTGCACCGCCGAGAATGTCTTCATCGTTTCCGGCTCGCAGCAGGGCCTCGATTATCTCGGCAAGCTGTTCCTCTCTCCGAAGGACACGGCGCTCGTCACCTGGCCGACCTATCTCGGCGCGCTGCAGGCTTTCAACGCCTATGAGCCGACCTACGACCAGCTCAACCTGACGGGCAACCGCACGCCTGAAGCCTATCGCGCGACGGCTGCGGATGCCGGCGGCCGGGTCAAGTTCGCCTATCTTTCCGCCGACTTCGCCAACCCGACCGGCGAAACGGTGGACCGCGCCGGGCGCGAGAAGCTGCTGAAGCTCGCCGAGGAGCTGGATATTCCCGTCATCGAGGACGCCGCCTACCAGTCGCTGCGTTATGACGGCGAGGCAGTCCCGCCGATCCTGGCGCTGGAAATCGCCGAGAAGGGCAGCATCGACGCTGCGCGCACCATCTATTGCGGCAGCTTCTCCAAGACGCTCGCACCGGGCCTGCGCGTCGGCTACATCGTCGCGGCGGCACCCGTCATCCGCAAGCTCGTGCTGATGAAGCAGGCGGCGGACCTGCATTCCTCGACCATCAACCAGATGGCCATCGCCCATGTCGCCGAGCGCGGCTTCGATGCGCAGGTCGCCAAGATCCGCGCCGCCTACAGCCATCGCCGCAACGTCATGCTGGCCGCGCTGCAGAAATACATGCCGGAAGGGGTGACGTGGACGAAGCCCGAGGGCGGCATGTTCGTCTGGGTCACGCTGCCGGTGGGCATGGACGGCGCGAAGCTGCTCGCCCGCTCCATCGAAACGGAGAAGGTCGCCTTCGTTCCCGGCCAGGCGTTCCATGCCGACGGCAGCGGTGCGAACACCCTGCGCCTCAGCTTCTCCTGCGCTAACGACACGACGATCGAGGAAGGCATCTCCCGCCTCGGCCGGCTGCTCGCCAGCGAGCGTCTGGCGGCCTAAGCGAAGCCGTTGCCCCTCACTCTACCCCTCTCGCCATAAGCGGGGAGAGGGGATTTGCCCCGCACATACTTGTCGATAGGTGAAAACGGTGCGGCATATTTCCTTCTCCCCGCTTGCGGGGAGAAGGTGCCGGCAGGCGGATGAGGGGCGTCTACGTCTCAAGCCAGGCCAGCGCCGTCTCGAAGACCAGATCCGGCAGAACCTCGAACGTATAGGGTGTGTGCACACGCTCCCATTTCTGGTGGTAGTCGCGCCCCCATGGACCGATATTGACCGTCGGGAAGGACAGCAGTCCTTCCGGCGCGTCGTCCGTGAAGGCCGCCGAGGGTGTATTGCCCGCGAGCAGCCCGGTCTCGCCAACGTCCGGCCGGTGGCCGAAGAAGCTCATGTCGGAAATGCCTGCGAAAATCTGCTTGAACTTGATCGATGTGCCGTGCCGCATGGCGGCGGCGGCCATCACGCCCTGAAGCATGCCCCGCAGGTCGCCGCCGGCCGCAGAGCGCTCCAGATGCACCAGCGGATAATGCAGGCTGCCGAAGCCGACGACGACCGCCGGCCCTTCGATGCCCGCCTCGGTCACGGCGGCCGAGACGATCTCACGGCTGACCTTCAGCGGGTCGGTGCCGCCCGCGAGCGAACGGTCCAGCGCTTCGAGCCGCGCCAGGGCCGCCGAACCGCCGCGTGCCTTCAATCGCTCCACCAGTTCGGCATAGGCAAGCACCATGCCTTCGGTCCGGCCCGTGTCCCGGTTGCGGTAACGGGCGGCATGGGTGTCCTGCGCTTCGAGCGCCGTTTTCAACGCGCCGGAAACCAGCGTCTTGAATTCCCCCAGGATGTCGCCGGCGCTGCGGCGATGGGTCAGCCAGTTGAAGGAGAGCCAGACGCGATCCGGCGTCGTCACGTCGTAGCCGTCGCGGATGTCGCGGGCCTCGAGGCAGACGGGCGGCGGGGAGCGCTCGCCGAAAGCCTCGTCGCTGAGTTCCGGCACGGTGTCCATGGCGCGCACGATCTCCGCGCTGATGCGATGGGTGCTGGTGCCGTTGAAGGGGTAGCCGGCATGGGTCGGGCGGCCGATGACGAAGGCGAAGGGCGCGAATTTGCCGATGGAGCCGAGATAGACCGCCCGGCCTTCCTCGCCGTCGCGCTCGCAGCTCGACGCATCGAGATTGATGCCGCCGACGATATCGAGGTCGAAGCGGCGGGCGATTTCCGGCAGGGCGTTGCGCAGGCTGCGCATGCCGCGCGAGCGGTTCTCCTCGTCCGGCGTCGCGACGAAGAGGATATTGCCCTCGGGGGCTTCCAGCCCGGCGAAACGCTCCAGCGCCGCGATGCCGGCGGCAAGGCCGCTCTTCATGTCGAGGAGGCCGCGCCCGGCGATGAAATCGCCGCTCTCGAAGTCCTTCAGCGCTTTCGCCTCCGCGCCGTTCAGCGGTCGGCTGCGCAGTTCGTCGAGCAGCGCTTCCGTCAGCGGCTCAGGCTCGCAGGCGAGCGGTGCGAGCGTGCCGTAATTGGCGATGGAGACGGTATCGAAATGGCCGGCCAGCACCACCGTCCGCCGTCCGCTGCCGCGCACCAGCCCCACGATGTTCCGCGTCAGCGGTTCGCCATGGCTGTCAATGGTGAAGAGCTGGTCCGGGCGGTGCTTGAAATAGGCGGTCTCGGCAAGGTGCGCGTGCAGCTTAGCGGAGAAGGACGCTTCGTCCGGCGATCCCGTCACGCTCGGCCAGCGGGTCATGAGCAGCGAGAGGTCCCGGCTGCGACGGGCGGCGGTGCGAAGGGCGGTTTCGTTCGTCTTGGACATGGGGCCTGCCGATGGAGGTTGCATTCAGGAGATCGCAAGGCTAGCCAAGGACGACGACAGGCGAAACGGCAATCTTTTGGGAAAATCGCACCCTTGCTTGGCGTTTCGTCATCTCAATCTGGCATTTCGGCAACGGGCATGGATACGATAGACCGGAAACTTCTCGCCTTGCTGCGCAAGGACGGCCGCGCATCGCTTTCGGCGCTTGCGGCCGAATTGAGCGTCTCGCGCGGCACGGTGCAGAACCGTATCGAGCGGCTGACGCGCGACGGCGTCATCGCCGGCTTTTCCGTGCGGGTGACGGAGGCCGACGATCCCCATGCCGTGCGCGCCGTCATGATGATCGAGATCACCGGCCAGAAGACGCTGGCCGCGATCAAGGCGCTGCGCGGCATTCCGGAAGTGCACGCCCTGTACACCACCAATGGGGCGTGGGATCTGGTCGCGGAGCTTCACGCCGAAAACCTTGTCGAATTCGAGCGGGTGCTGCGCGGCATCCGCGCCATGGACGGCGTTTCCAAGTCGGAGACCAGCCTGCTTCTCACGACGCTCTGAGCGGTGCCGTCAGGGCATGACGATGTCGATTTCCTCGCCGGTGGAGGAATAGGTGACGCGTCCGCCCTTCCAGCCGTCGTCAGCCTCCAGCCGGATTTCCAGCGTCACCTTTCCATCCGGGGAGGGCACCATGAAAGTGCCGTCCGGCGTCGGTAGCTGGCCGATGGAGAAGGTGTAGCGCGCCAGAGCCATTTCCGAGCCGACCTGCAACCGTGCGAAGGTGCGGGCTGTCAGTTCGTTGAGTTTTTCCGTGGAGAAGAAAGCGAGATCGCTCATCCTGTAGAGCCGCTCCGGCCGGAATTCCGCATCCCAGGGCATCATCATGCTGGATGCGGTGATGCCGTTTTCATTGGCGTTGTAGTCGGCCATCGTGCCGGGCTTGTCGGGCACTTCGGCAAGAATCCGCATCGAATCGTCGGTGATGCTGATCTCGGAATATCGGGCGTTCCTGCCGAATTCCCGGCCGAGCATGGCGAGCTTCTCGGTAGTCGTCTTCGGATCCAGCCAGTTCTGCGCCCCTTCCTTTTCACGAGCCTGGCCTGTTGCCCCGCTTGCAAGGCTCATGAGAAGGAAGAGGGGCAGAAACGCCCGCATCATGCTGGATGCAACTGCCATGACCGTTCCCCCGCCTTTGCCGGAACACGCATCGTCCGTGAGGATATGACGGGGCGTCGGGGCGGTTTATTCCGGCGCCGCAGCCCGGCCCGTGAAAAGCGCTTTCCATTGCCGGTCAGCCGGCTACACTCCGGCGGCATTCCCGGAAGGACCTCATGTCGCTACGTCTTGCCACCTTCAATATCGAAAATCTCATGACCCGTTTCGATTTCACGGGCTTTCGCAACCAGATTCGGCAGGACCGCGTGCTGCGCCTGTTCGATATCCGCAGCGAGGCGGAATACCAGCGGCTGGAGGAGGCGCGCACCGTCGCGCATACCGACGATACGCGCCAGCATTCGGCGCTCGCCATCGCAGATGCAGACGCCGATATCCTCTGCCTGCAGGAAACCGACAACATGGCGGCGCTGCAGGCTTTTGAATACGGCTATCTCTTTCGAATGGTCGGCAACGGCTACCGCCAGAAATACCTTATCGAGGGGAACGACAGCCGCGGTATCGATGTCTCCGTGCTGATGCGCGAGGAGACGCGCGACGGTCAGCGGATCGAATGCGTCGATATCCGCAGCCACGCCTCCGTCACCTATCGCGACTTTGGCCTCTACACGCCGGATCTCGGCTCAAGCCTGAACCCGGACGACAAGATATTCAAGCGCGACTGCCTGGAAATGGACCTGCGCATCGGCGGGCGGCCGCTGACGCTCTACGTCGTGCATTTCAAGTCGATGGGGCCGGGCAGGGACGGCATGGACGGACGCCAGTCGACCATGCCGGTGCGCGTGGCGGAGGCGCGGGCGGTGCGCCGTATCGTCGAGAACCGCTTCGGCGCCGGGCGGACGGCCGACAAGGCCTTCGCCATTTGCGGCGACATGAACGACTACCAGGAAAAGCTCGCCATCGAGGGCGACCGGCGCGGCGGCTACCGCTTCGTGCCGCAGCAGGAGCCGGTGAGTGCGCTCGACGTCTTCACCGAGGGGGGCTTTGCGGTGAACCCGATGCTGCGCCGGCCGGTGGACGACCGCTGGACGCTCTACCACAGCCGCGGGCCGGAGGAGCGTCATCTCTGCCAGCTCGACTATATCTGGCTGTCGCCTTCGCTCGCCGAGCGCAACGCCCGTCATGTGCCCGAGATCATCCGCGCCGGCCAGCCGTTCCGCACGATCTTTCCGCCGGGGCAGGAGGTGGAGCGCTATCCGCGTGTCGGCTGGGATCGGCCGAAGGCCTCGGATCATTGCCCCGTCGTCATGACGCTCGACCTTTGAGCCGTTTTCCCTTGCCCGCGGCAGAGGCCTCGGGCAGGCTGCTGCGAAAATCGAATACGGAGAATGCCTTGTCCCGCCGCTACGCCATTTATGACGTCTTCACCGATACGCGCCTTGCCGGCAATCCGCTGGCCGTCGTCTTCGATGCCGATGGCCTGGACGACAGGGCGATGCAGCGCATCGCCGGTGAGTTCAACCTGTCCGAGACGGTATTCGTGAAGACGGCGGAGAACCCGGCGCACACCGCGCGCCTGCGCATCTTCACGCCGGGCCGCGAGCTGCCCTTCGCCGGCCATCCGACGGTGGGGGCGGCCATCGCTATCGCCGAGGCCGCCGGGAGCGGGCAGGCGGGTCCAAGCGACCAGGTGAGCGTGCTGGAAGAGAATGTCGGGCCGGTGCGCTGTGCGGTCAGGCTGGGCGCGGGCAGCGCCGCCTTTGCCGAATTCGACGTGCCGCGCAAGTCCGTGCGCCTCGACGCGACCTTCGACCGGCAGGCGCTCGCCGATGCTTTCAGCCTGAAGCCCGGCCAGATCGGCTTCGAGAATCATCAGCCGATGCTGTGGAGCGCCGGCGTCGCCTTCGTCATGGTTCCTGTGCACGATCTGGCGGCGGCAGGATCCGTGGAGTTCGATCCGGCGCTCTGGGAGCGCTGCGCGCCCTTTGCCGAAGGAAGGCTCGCCTCCGCCTATCTCTATTGCCGTGGCGGCGTGAACCACAATGCGAAGTTCCATGCCCGCATGTTCGCGCCGGACATGGGCATCTCGGAGGATCCGGCGACGGGGGCGGCGGTCGCCGCCATGTCCGGCGCCATCCACGCTTTCGACAAGCTGGTGGACGGTCATCATCCGCTTCTCATCGAGCAGGGCGTCGAGATGGGCCGTCCCTCGCTGATCCATCTGCATCTCGATGTATCCGGTGGCGTCATCGCGGGTGCGCGTATCGGCGGCGAGGCGGTGCGCATCGCATCCGGCACGCTGGATTTGTGACGTCCGTTTTGCGCTGCGGAAGAAATTTGTCCCGCGGCGCATTTTTTTTGGAGCAGCGTATAGACAAGCCCAAAGAACGCCTTTATACGCCCCTCCAGCACCGCAGCAGCGGTCAAGTGGGTGATTAGCTCAGTTGGTAGAGCAGCTGACTCTTAATCAGCGGGTCCACGGTTCGAGCCCGTGATCACCCACCATTTTTCTCTTTTGAGATAAATGGTTACGCTGATTTCTTCTGTAAAACTCTAAGCGCGTGAATAATGCCGTTCCCCGGCGTGAGGCATGGTGGATGCCCTCGTTGGAACGTCTGTCGGCGCGGCGAGGATGGTTTGTCCCCGCCGCTCGATGAGGCTGCGGTGCGCTCAGGCCGTAAGGTCTATTTCGAGACCGACGCCCTTCTCGCGCGCCCTGGCGACGATCAGGTCGCCGATCGCCAGATCCTGGATGGCGAGGCCCACGGAATTGAACAGGGTGATCTCGTCGTCTGCGGTCCGGCCCCTGGCGGCGCCGGTGATGACGTCGCCGATTTCCGTAGAGGCCTGTTCGGCAGTGATCGCGCCTTCGGCGATAGCCAGAAGCAGGTCGCCCGAATCGTGCATGGACATGGCGACGCTGTCGAGGAAGACCCGCGCCCGCGCCATGCCGGCGGAATCGATCTCACGGTGATCCGGGCGCGGCGGCGCGCCGACGGCGTTGATATGCTGGCCCGGCTTGAACCACGCGCCCTTGACATGCGGCTCGCGGGACGGGGTCAGCGTGCAGACGATATCCGCCTTGGCGAAGACACCTTCCGGTGCGGTAGCGGCTTCCAGTGCAAGATCGGGGAAATCCTGGCCGACCCGTTCGATGAAGCGGGCGACGGTGGCGGGGGAGCGCGACCATACCACGACGTGCTCGACCGGGCGGACCTCGCGAATGGCGCGGACATGCTCCACGGCAAGGTCGCCGGCGCCGATCAGGCCCAGCACGCGGCTGTCGGCGCGTGACAGGTGGCGTGTCGCCACGGCGCTGGCGGCGGCGGTGCGGATGCGGGTCGGGATCTGGCCATGGAAGATCGCCACCGGCGCGCCGGTCTCCTGGGAGATCAGAAGCGCCACCGAGCGCTGCATCGGCAGGCTGCGCGCCGTATTGTCGGGAATGTCGGCCAGCAGCTTGACCGTGGCGAGGCCCTGGCGATCGGCCAGCGCCGGCATGGCCAGGAAGGTCCCGGTGCCGGAGGGAAGCGTCATCGCAACGGCTGCCGGCTGCGCGGCGTCGCCACGCGACATGTCGGCATGCGCGGTCTCCACCGCCTCGATCACCTCGGCCATGGTCACCAGTCCTTCGATCTGGGATCGGGACAGCACGAGGGTCGTGCGCGGGGAGAGGTGGCGAGCGGTTCTGTTCTCGGCGTCCATCGGATTCTCACTGACTTCGGGTGACGGGAATTTGTGTGCTTAATACGTTCACATTATTTCTTGTTTTTGTATGCAATGTCAAGAATTGTGACATTCGGTATAATTCCCGATATTGCACAAAATGGAGCGGCTGTTTGTATGCGATATCCCTGCGTGCCTGCGCTCGGCGTTGCCATGCGCATGTTGTCCGGCGAACGGCTTCGCGCCAGCCGGAGTAGACAGAGGGATATGGCTGCTGGAAATCGGCTCAGGGAACCGTTTCGAGTTCCGTCACGAGGCGGGCCAGCATGGCGTCGCAGCGGTCGAGCTGCGTGCGGGTGACGAATTCGTCCGGCTTGTGGCCTTGTTCCATGGAGCCGGGGCCGCAGATCGCGGTGGAAAGGCCGAGCGTCTCGTCGAAAAGGCCGCCTTCCGTGCCGAAGGCCACCTTTCGCGTGGCCTCGTCGTCGAGCAGGCGGGAAAGCAGGCGTACGGCCGGGGCATCGTGGCGTGTGGCCAGGCCCGGATAGCTGGACACTTCCTCGATCTCGATACAGGCCATGGGGAAGCGATTGCGGTAGGGCGCGGTGATGGTTTCCGCGTCGGCTGCGATGCCGGCGAGAATATCGGCGGGGTCGTCCTCCGCGATGTTGCGGATTTCGAAATCGATCTCGCAGCGGTTCGGCACGATATTGAGCGCCGTACCGCCCTGCATCGTGCCGGCATGGATGGTGGAATAGGGGATGTCGTAATCCGGGTCACGCGCGCCATGATCCGCCAGATGCGTTTGCCGCGCCTGCAGGGCCTGGATGAAGGCAGCGCCGAGATGCAGGGCGTTGAGCGCATTCGGGGCGAGGGCGGAGTGGCCCTCCTGGCCGTGGCAGCAGGCCCGTAGCGCCCGCTTGCCCTTGTGGCCGGTAGCGATTCCCATGCCCGTCGGCTCGCCGACGATGCAGAGCGCCGGCCGCTCCGTCCGCGCCGCCAGCGCCTCGATCATGCCGCGTACGCCGATACAGCCGATCTCCTCGTCATAGGAGAAGGCAAGATGCAGCGGGCGTTTCAGCGGGCGGGTGGCGGCGATGAGGGCGGCGCGCAGGCTGGCCGCGACGAAACCCTTCATATCCGCCGTGCCGCGGCCGTAGAGGCGGCCGTCATGCTCTCGGAGCGTGAAGGGATCGCTGCTCCAGGCCTGTCCCTCCACCGGCACGACATCCGTATGACCCGACAGCACCACACCGCCCGAACCCGCCGGCCCGATGGTCGCCCAGAGATTGGCGCGGCTGCCATCCGGATGGGCGAACCGCTCGATACGAGCGCCCGCCGGACGCAGCAGCCCTTCCACATAGTCGAGCAGCGCGAGGTTGGAGCGGCGCGAGACGGTGGGTTCTGCGACGAGGCGGGCGAGGATTTCTGATGTCGAGGGGATCATGGATCAGAGGTCGCCCGGCACGCCGTAGCTCGGCGCGCCCGAGGGGTTGAGCGCGCGGGTGACATAGGCGTCCATTTCGCCGCGCCAGCGCTCCCATAGGGCAGCGCATTCCTCGACCGGGTCGCCGTCGGTCCAGTCGACGCGCAGGTCCGCGACATTCCAGGAGACCTTGTCGACCATGACGAGGCCCATGGAGTGGACCGGTCCTTCCTCGCCGCCCGCCGCGAGCGCCGCGCGCATGGCGGTGATCAGCCGGTCGCCGAGATGTTTTCCGGCGGCAGCCTCGAAAGCCTCCACCATCTTCTGCGGGATTTCGGTACTGGTCAGCATGTTGCCGGCGGCAACGACGTTCGTTCCGCACGCCGTCGCATGAGTACCGAGGGTTTTCGCGCCGGAGTAGGCAGCCGTTCGCCCTGCCGAATCGATGAGGGCGAGCTGGCGGTATTCAATATGCGGGGCCTCTGCGACCAGCTGCTCCAGCGCCGCTTCCGGCGAAAGGCCGCCGGCCATGAGGTCCAGCCCCTTCGGACCGAGGCGCGGGTCGGTGACGTTCTGCGTCGAGACCGCGCCGACGCCGGCGCGGGCATGGGCGCAGCGTGCCGCCACGCTCGGCGAGGAGGAGGAGACGGCGACGCCGAACATGCCGGTGTCGGGGCAGCGGCCGGAGACGGAAAAGGTCATGCCGGCCTCCTTCAGGCTTCGTCAGGAATGACGGCGGTCGCCTCGATCTCGACCAGCCATTCCGGCCGGGCGAGGGCGGAGACGACGAGGCCGGTCGAAACCGGGAAGACGCCCTGAAGGTACTTGCCCATCTCGGTATAGACGGCCTCGCGGTAACGGATGTCGATGAGATAGACGACGACGCGGCAGATATGGCTGAGGTCGGAGCCGGCCTCCTCCAGCAGCATCTTGATGTTCTCCATCGCCTTGCGGGCCTGCGCGCCGGCATCGCCGATATGCAGGCTCTCGCGCGTGTCGAGATCCTGCGCGATCTGCCCGCGCACGAACACCGTCGCCCCGCGCGCCACCACGGCCTGGCAGAGATCGTTGTTCAGCTTTTGCTCGGGATAGGTTTCCTTCGTGTTGAAGGGGCGGATGCGGGTGTGCACAGGCATGGAAGTCTCCTTGAGGGTATGGGAAAGCGCCGCGGTTGCCCGCGGCGCGAAGGCGGGATTACTGGAGAAGCTGGGTCCAGACGCGCGTCACCAGGTCCTGCGCGGCGGCCGAGCAGGTGCGCGAGAAGGTGATCGGCACGTCCGGATAGAGTTCGGGCGCCGTTTCCCGCGTGTTGACGACCTTGTCCTGGATGACCTTCATCGGCGAGGAATGGGAGTAGAAGTTCATCTGCTCCGTGGCGTTCTCCTGCGTCGACATGAACTCGATGAACTTCACCGCGTTCTCCTGGTTCGGCGCACCCTTCGGGATGACGTAGCTATCCATCCAGCCGACGAGGCCTTCCTTGGTCATGGCGAGCTTGACCGGCGAGCCCGTCTTGCGGGCGCGAAGGGAGTCGCCGTCCCACCAGAAATGCACCGAGACCTCGCCGGAGGCGAGGCGGCTTGCGATATTGTCGGAGGAATAGACGGCGACGAATGGCTTCTGTGCCATCAGTAGGTCCAGAACCTTCTTCATCTCCGCCTGATCTTCCGAGCAGAAGGGGACGCCGAGATAGAGCTGGGCTGCGCCGATCACCTCGTCGGGATAGGAGAGGAGGGCGATCTTGCCCTTCAGCTCTTCCGCCGGCTCGAAGAAGTACTTGAAGCTGTCGGTCGGGCCCTTGTACTGGTCCGTGTTCACCACGAAGCCGGCGGTGCCGTAGGCGAGCGGGATGGAATATTCCTGCTTCTCGTCCCACCACTGGTTACGCCACTTCTCCTCGATGTTCTCATAGGCCTTCAGTTTGTTGGCCCCGAAATTCTCGATGATGCCCTGGTCGATCATCACGCGCAGGAAGTGCTGCGAGGGGGTGGCGATGTCGTAGCCGGAGGAGCCGGCCTGCAGCTTGGTCAAAAGATCTTCGTTGGAGGTGAAGCTGTCGACATTCACCTTCACGTCGTTCTCCTTGGAGAATTTCGCGATGAGGTCCGGCGAGATGGATTCGGCCCAGGCGTAGATGTTGAGTTCGCCGGCGGCCTGTGCGCTCGTGGCGAAGCAGAGGGCGAGGGCGGTGGCGGCAAGGTATTTCTTCATTTTATGTTCCTCTCTTTGATTATCGTTCTGTGATTATGGTTCTGCATTTTCGCGGGCGCCGCGCGCGGCAACGAGAAGCGCGACGGTGGCAAGGACCAGCGAGGCCAGGATCAGCAGCGTCGCGATGGCGTTCAGCTCTGGCGAGGTGCCGGCTCGGATCAGCGAGAAGATGTAGACGGGCAGCGTCGTCGAGCCGCCGGTCGAAAGCAGGTTCGAGGTGATGAAGTCGTCCATCGAGATGAGGAAGGCGAGCATCGCGCCGGAGAAGACACCGGGGAAGATGAGCGGCAGCGTCACGCGGCGAAAGGTCGTCCAGCGGTCGGCATAGAGGTCGGCGCTTGCCTCCTCGAAATCCAGCGACATGCCCTGCAGGCGGGCGCGGATCGGCAGGAAGGCGAAGGGCGTGCAGAAGGCGGAATGGGCGATGGTGAGCCGCAGCATGCCGTTCTGGATATCGAGCAGCGAGAAGAGCAGGAGCGTGGCGACGGCCAGTACGATTTCCGGCAGCAGCAGCGGCAGGTTGACGATGGTCTCGGAGAGCTTGCGGAAGTGCAGGTTCTTGCCGCGGATGATGGCGAGCGCGGCGGAAAGCGCGACGAGGGTGGAGACGACGGTGGCGATGGCCGCGACCGTCAACGAGGTCTCCAGCGCATTCATCAGCGCGGCATTGTTGAGCGCCGAGCCGTACCATTTCAGCGAAAAGCCGGTCCAGACGCCGGCAACGCGGTTGGCGTTGAAGGAGTAGACGACGATGACCGCGAGCGGCGCATAGAGATAGAGGAAGAAGAAGACGGTGAGCGGGGCAAGGCCCGGATAGCGCTTGACGTCGTGGCGGATGCTCATGGCGTCGCCTCCCGCTGGGCGGCGCGCAGCGCCGTGAAGATCAGGAAGACCATGACGAGGGCCATCAGCGCCATGGCGATGGCCGCGCCGAAGGGCCAGTTGCGGCCGCCGCCGAACTGGAGCTGGATGAGCGAGCCCATCATCATCTGCTTGCCGCCACCCATCAGGATCGGCTCCAGCACCGCGCCGAGCGAGGGGACGAAGACGAGGATGGCGCCGGCTGTGAGGCCCGGCGCCGTTAGCGGCAGGATCACCCGGCGCAGCGTCACCCAGCGATCGCCGTAGAGGTCGTGCGAGGCTTCGATCAGGGTGCCGTCCAGCTTCTCGATGGAAGCGAAGACCGGCAGCACCATCAGGGGCATGGCGGTATAGACCATGGCGGTCAGCGTCGCGCCGTCGTTGAACATGAAGCTCATGCCGGCGGGAAAGCCGAGCGTTTCCAGCAATTTCGGCAAGGTGCCATCCTTGCCGAGGATGATCATCCAGGCATAGACGCGCAGGATCATCGAGACCCAGAAGGGCAGCGTCACGAGATAGACGAGCGCCGCCTTGCGGCCCGGCGGCTGGCGCGAGATGAAATAGGCGACCGGTACGGCGAAGAGGAGGCAGATCAGCGTCGTCGCGCCGGCGAGCAGGAAGGTACGGCCGATGATGAGGAGATATTGCGGGGTGAATTCCAGCTCGCCGGTCCAACCCTCGTTGAAGAGGATCTGGCTGTAGCCGGCGAGGTTGAAGTCCCAGGTGAAACCGCCATAGGCGCCGCGTGTCGCCACGGAGACTGCGGCGATGATGAAGATCGGCAGGATCAGCGCGAAGCCCATCAGCAGGCGCGAGGGCAGGAGGCCCCAGAAGGAAAGGTCGTGCCAGAAACGGGCGCGGGGCGCGCGCACCGTTTCGGCGGGGATATGGAGGGCGCTGTCCGTCATGCCGCCAGCACCCGCGCGGAACCCGCGACGAAGCCGACGGGAACCGTCGCGCCGAGCGGGATCGTGTCGCCTTCGCGAGAGGCGTTGCGGCGCGAGGCGCGCAGTTCCGTGCCCGCGACGTCGAGCGTGTAATGGGTGTAGCCGCCCATGTAGTTCTTGTTGGTGATGCGGCCTTCGAAGGTGATGCCCTCGGCCTGGTTGCCGAGATTGATCTTTTCCGGGCGCACGGAGAGCGTCGCGCGGCCCTTGGCGGTCGGGCCGGTCGCCGGCACGGTGATGGAAAGGCCGAACGGCGTGCGGATGGTCGCCTCACCGCCGGTGGTTTCCAGCACCTCCACATCGAGGAAATTCGTCTCGCCGACGAAATCGGCGACGAAACGGTTCACCGGCTCTTCGTATATCTCGGCCGGCGTTCCGATCTGCTGCACCTCGCCGCCGCCGAGCACGGCGATACGGTCCGACATGTCGAGCGCTTCTTCCTGATCGTGCGTGACGAAGACGAAGGTAATGCCGGTGTCGCGCTGGAGCGTGCGCAGCTCGTCGCGCATCGCCTGCCGCAGCTTCAGGTCGAGGGCGGACAGCGGTTCGTCGAGCAGCAGCACTTCCGGCTCGGGCGCGAGCGCGCGGGCAAGGGCGATGCGCTGGCGCTGGCCGCCTGAGAGCTGGGCGGGCTTGCGCCTGGCCATCGGTCCCATATGCACGCGCTCCAGCATCTCGCCGACACGCGTCTTGATGCGGCCCTGCTCCCAGCCGAGGTTTTCGAGGCCGTAGGCGACGTTCTGTTCCAGCGTCATGTGCGGGAAGAGGGCGTAGCTCTGGAAAACCGTGTTGACCCGCCGCTTGTGCGGCGGAATGGCGACCACTTCCTTGCCGTTCAAGAGGATCGAGCCTGCGTCCGGGCTTTCGAAGCCGGCGAGCATGCGCAAGAGCGTTGTCTTGCCGCAGCCGGAAGGGCCGAGTATCGTGAAGAACTCGTTGCTGCCGATGTCGAAGCTGACCGATTTCAGCGCCTGATAGGCCCCGAAGCTTTTGGAAACCGACTTCACTTCGATGGCCTTGGGCTCAGTCATGCGTCGTTCCTCACGCCGGTTCGAGCTGGGTGACTTCGCGGCGGAAGGGCAGGGCGTCGCCGATATCGGGCGTGTCCAGTTCCCGCGCGTAGCGATGGCCCGCATAGGTCGCCCAGGCGATGGGGGCCGGGGCGCTGGCGTCGCCGATGATCTTGACCGTCCTGATGCCGGCATCCGCCCAGTCCGCCTGCCGGGCGAGGAGGTCGTTGTAGAGCGCATCCTCGGCAAGGCGCGAGGCGACCATGACGACCGCGTCGCAGCCGATGGCGGCCTTGCGGCCGGTATAGGTGCAGTTGGTCTCGACCTCGCCAGCGCGGATGGCGGTGACGCCGCGGTTGAGGCGGATGTCGACGCCGAGATCGTCGAGGCGGACATGGATCGCGCCCTGTTCCAGCGTGTTGCGCGTCCAGTCGGAGACATAGGCCGAGGGCGTGACGAGGATGACGTTCGCCCCGGCCTTGGCCATCACCTCGGCCATCACGCCGCCCATGTAATAGTGGTCGTCGTCATAGACGACGACGGTCTTGCCGGCGAGATTTTCCGGGTGGACCTTTGCCATGACGTCGTCGGGCGTCCAGAGGGTCATGGCCGGGTCGATCGGCATGGGCACGACATGCTGGCGCGCGACGCCGTCGCGCCGCCAGTGCGAGCCGGTGGCGATGGCGACATGCTCGAAGCCGAAGCCCAGCACGTCCTCGGCCGTCAAGCGGCTGTCGAAGTAGGTCTCGATATTGGTGCGCTGGGAAATCTGATACTGACGATAATCGATCACGCGGCCCCAGGCGGAAAGGCCGGGCAGCAGTCGCTCGCGAGCGACGCGGCCGCCGAGCGTCGTGGTGGCCTCGGCCAGCGTCACGTCATAGCCGCGCAGCGAGAGGGCGCGCGTGGCTTCGAGGCCGGCGGGGCCGGCGCCGACGATCAGCACGGTCTGGCTCTCGCCCTTCTCGTTCATGCGCTCGGGGTGCCAGCCCTTGCGCCATTCCTCCATGAAGGTCGGGTTCTGCGTGCAGCGGCTGATCGACATGGTCATGTCGCCGGTGATGCACATGTTGCAGCCGATGCATTCGCGGATGTCCTCGATGCGGCCTTCCTCGATCTTCTTCGGCAGGAAGGGATCGGCGATGGAGGGGCGGGCGCAGCCGATGAAGTCGAGCACGCCTTGGCGGATCATGCGCGCCATCACATCAGGCGAGGTGAAGCGGCCGACGCCGACGACGGGCTTCGAGGAGAGTTCGCGGATGCCCTTGACCAGCAGCTCCTGCGCGCCTTCCTCCTTGAAGCGCGAGGGGCCGGAACAGTCCTCCCAGGCGCCGTGCGCGAGGTCCCAGAGGTCGGGCAGGTCGGCGTTCATCTCGACGAATTCGCGCACCTCGGCATTGGAGAAGCCGAGTTCGCCGATCGTCTCGTCGAGGCTGACGCGCATGGTGATCGCCGTCGTGTCGCCGACAGCATCGCGGATATCGGCAACGACCTCGCGGGCGAAGCGCGAGCGGTTTTCGAGGCTTCCGCCATATTCGTCCGTGCGCTGGTTGGTGGCGCGCGACAGGAAGTGCTGGAAGATGCCGAAGCCGTGTGCGCCGTAAAGACAGATTAGGTCGAAGCCGGCCAGCTTGGAACGCTTCGCCGCATTGACGAACCAGCGGCGGAGATTCTTGATATCCGTGAGGTCGAGTGCGCGAGCCTGCACCGGGTCGTTGGTGAAGGTGCGGATCGGCAGCGCCGAGGGGGCGAGGGGTACTTCCTTGGTGTAGAAGTTCGGGCCGTTGATGCCGGAATAGGCGAGCTGGATGCCGGCGAGTGCGCCGTGCACCTTCATGGCGTCGGACATGCGGCGAAGGCCGGGAATGTCCTTGTCCTCCCACAGGCGCAGCTCGATGAAGGGCGTGATCTCCGAGGTGTGGTGCATCTCGGTCTGTTCGGTGAAGATGACGCCCCAGCCGCCTTCCGACTTGATGCCGCGCATGGCCGCAGCTGCGGACGGGTCACGGTAGCCGCCGCCGTTGCAATGCGGCACCTGGTAGAACCGGTTCTTTGCGACGTGCGGGCCGATCGCGAGGGGCTCGAACAGGATATCGTATTTGGCGTCGCGCATGGCAATCCTCGGGGTTTGTGAGGCTATTGGATTGGGCGAAGGGCTTTCGGTAAATGATGCGTTCCGGAAGCATGGATTAGGTTCAGGCTAATCGAGACCTCTCGCGTTGCCGTAACGTTCCCCGGATCTATGTCAGGCTCTTCAGGGGCTTGGAAAATATCTTTTGATTTCAGTCAATTATGAAGGCGCTTGCGCCGATCCCCATGCGGAAACAACCGCAGGCGGAGACCCGCGCGAAACCCGGAGCGTACGGGCGGGCCTAGTATTTCACCCACACGGTCTTGAGGGAGCAATATTTGTCGAAGCTGTGGATGGAGAGGTCGCGGCCGAAACCGGACTGCTTGACCCCGCCGAAGGGCGTCATGGCCGACAGCGCATCGACCGTGTTGACGGAGACGGTGCCGGCGTTCAGCCGGTCGGAGACCGAGAGCGCGCGGGACAGGTCCTTCGTCCAGACGGAGGCGGCGAGGCCGTATTCGCTGTCATTGGCGATGCGCAGCGCCTCTTCGTCGCTGTCGAAGGGCGTGATGGCGAGCACGGGGCCGAAGATTTCCTCCCGCGCGATGCGGGCGTCCGGCGCGACCTCGTTGAAGATGGTCGGCTGGATATAGCAGTCCGAACCGTCGCGCGTCTCGCGCGTGCCGCCGTGGGCAAGGCGCGCTTCCTTGCGGCCGATGTCGATATAGGAGGCGACGCGGTCGGCATGGCTCTTTTCCACCAGCGGCCCCATGCGGGTGGCGGCGTCGAGCGGGTCGCCGAGCGGCCATGCTGATGTCGCGGCGATCAGCTTCTCGGTAAACTCCTCCTGCACGGAGCGGTGCACGAGAAGGCGGGAATTGGCCGAGCACACCTCGCCGGAATTGAAGAGAATGCCGAAGGCCGCCATCTCGGCCGCCTTGTCGAGGTCCGCGTCGGCGAAGACGAGATTCGGCGACTTGCCGCCCGTCTCCAGCCAGACCTGCTTCATGTTGCTCTCGCCCGCATAGGTCATGAAGAGCTTGCCGACCTTGGTCGAGCCGGTGAAGACGAGGGCGTCGACATCCGGGTGGAGGCCGAGTGCGCGGCCGGCATCCTCGCCGAAGCCGGGCACGACGTTGAGCACGCCGTCCGGCAGACCCGCCTCGGAGGCAAGTTCGGCCAGCATGAGGGCGGAGAGAGGCGACTGCTCGGCCGGCTTCAGCACGACGGAATTGCCGGTCGCGAGCGCGGGGGCGAGCTTCCATGTCGCCATGTCGAGCGGGAAGTTCCACGGCACGACGGCGCCGATGACGCCGAGCGGCACGCGGCGGATCATGGCGAGGTCGCCACGCCCGGTGGGGGCGATCTCGTCATAGAGCTTGTCGATGGCCTCGGCATGCCATTCGAAGAAATGGGCGGAGCCGGGCGCGTCGATGGTGGAGCTGTCGCTGATCGGCTTGCCCATGTCGAGCGTGTCGAGAAGGGCGAGTTCCGGTACGTTCTCGCGGATAAGGGCGGCTAGGCGCAGCAGCACCGCCTTGCGCTCAGCCGGCGACTTGCCGGACCAGCGGCCATCCTCGAAGGCGCGACGGGCGGAGGCGACGGCGGCGTCGATATCCTCGGCGGTGCCGCGGGCGACGGCGGTCAGCACCTGTGCATTCGCGGGGTTCACGGTCTCGAACCGGCCGCCCTTCGCCGCATCGCGGAAGCCGCCGTCGATATAGAGGCCGTTGCGGAATTTCAGGCTCGCGGCGCGCGTGCGCCAGTCGATGGTCGTCGTCATGAACTGCCTTTCTCTTGCTGAGGGTCGTCGGCGGAAACCGGCAGGTCCATGCCCATGCCGCGGATCGTCTCGCCGCAGAAATCGATGAAGCGCCGGACGGTGAGCGTCGGGCTGGCGCCAGCCATCGAGAGAATGCCCATGCGCATGGGGCGCAGGTTACCGGTGAGCGGCACGAAGGTGAGGCGGCTGCCGTCCGGCGCATAGGTGGAGACCGGGCGGATGTTGGCGATGGAATAGCCGAAGCGGTTGGCGACCATGGCGCGCATGACGGACATGTCGCGCGTGCGCTCCGCGATATGCGGCGTCAGGCCCGCATCGCGGAAGAGCGAGAGGAAATAGGCCGAGGAATGCGGCAGGTCGAGCAGGATCATCGGATGCGGTGCAAGGTCCTCCACCGTCACCTCGCGGTGGTTCGCCAACGGATGCTCCTCGTGCAGCACCGCATAGGGCGGCAGCACGGCAAGCTCGTGGAAGGCCATGTCGGCGGGGATGTCGAGATCGTAGCTAAGCGCGATATCGAAGCGCGCCATGCGCAGGCCCTCGAGGATGCGCGCCTGGTCGCGCTCGTACTGGAAGAAATCGACCTCGGGATAGGTATCGGAGAAGGCGCGGCGCAGGGAGGGGATGACGGCCTGGGCGAAGGTGACGAGGCAGGCGACATGCAGCGGCCCGCGCACCTGGCCGGTCAGTTCGTTGGAAAGGGCATTCAGCCTGGCGGCCTCCGACAGGATCTGCCGCGCCTGCGCGACGAAGCTGTGGCCGGCCTGCGTCAGCGACAGGCCGTGCGCGTGGCGGCGCACGAAGAGGTTGATGCCGAATTCCTTCTCGAGCTGCGAGATGGCGGCGGAGACGGAAGGGGCCGAGACGTTGACCCGTTCGGCCGCCTCCGTGACGGAGCCGAACTCCCCGACGGCGACGAGATATTCCAGTTGCCGGAGCGTGAAGCGCAAGGCCATGTCTGTTCCCCCGTTGAAGCGCCAATTAAGGAACAGATTTGCACGCTCGGAAAGAGCGCGTTCCGCAGGGCTGTGGACGACGGGGGCTTTCCCGGGGGCTGGGTGTCGGTTCATGGCATGCTCGCTTCCTCCTTGCGGGCGGCCGTCGCCGGGCCTTTCAGGAGGCCGCGGCGGCGATGCCGGCGCCCTGACCGCCGCGGTGTTCGGCGATGTAGCCGGCAAGATAATCCGCATCGTGCCAGCATCCCCAGATGAAGGAGGAGGCGCGGCGGGACAGCCACGGCAGCCCGACGAAGAAGAGGCCGGGCACCTTGGAAACGCCGCGCTCGTGGACCGGGCGGCCCTTCTCGTCGAGCGCATCGGCCTTCAGCCAGCCGTAGTCGACCGCATAGCCCGTCGCCCAGATGATGGAGGTGATGCCGGCCTCCTTGAGATCGAGCGCCAGGATGGGATCGGTCACGCAGGCCGGGTCCGGTTCCCTGTGGCGCGCCTCGGGGTCATCCGGCAGGTCGAGGCCGTGTTCCGCCGCATAGGCGTCGGCGCGGTCGAGCAGGGAAAGGTGGTTGGCGTCGCCCCGGGCGATGTTCTCAACGAGGTCGGGCGCGACATGCAGCACGCCGTCCCTGAAGGATGCTGCCCGGCCGAGCAGGGTCATGCCGCGATTGCCGAGGCGTCGGAAATCGACGGTCTGCCCGCCATAAGCGCCGCTGACGGCGATGGTGACATGCTCGGTGTTCGGCGCCGGCACCTTGAGGTCCCAGATGCCAAGCACGCCGAGCCACCAGCAGAAATCCTTGCCGCGGTAGCGGCGCGGCGGCCGGTCGTGCGGGCCGATGGAAAGGTAGACGCGGCGGCCGGCGCGCAGCAGCTCGTCGGCGATCTGCGTGCCGGACGAGCCGGCGCCGATCACCAGAACCGCGCCCTCGGGCAACTGGCCGGGATTGCGGTAGGCGTTGGAATGGATCTGCGTCAGCCCCTTCTGTTCCGGCACGAGGGCCGGCATGACGGGGCGCTGGAATGCGCCGGTGGCGGAGACGACGTTCCTCGCCTCGATCACGCCGTCGGAGGTCTCGACGCGGAAGATGTCGCCCTCCTTTCGCACGGACCGCACCTCGACGCCGCAGCGGATCGGGGCCCTGATCTTCTCGGCATAGGTCACGAAGTAGTCGGCCACCTGCTCCTTGGGCGCGAAGGCCTCGTCCTCGAGGCCGGCGAAGGTGAGGCCGGGAAAGCGGTCGTGCCAAGCGGGACCGTTGGCGACGAGGCTGTCCCAGCGGGCCGTGCGCCAGCTTTCGGCGATGCGGGCCTTTTCGAGTACGAGATGGCCAATGCCGCGTCTGCCGAGATGCTCGCTCATCGCGACGCCCGCCTGGCCGGCGCCGATGACGAGCGTGTCCACTTTTTCAACTGCCATGCCGCTTCCTTCCCTTCCGGAGCGCCGGCCTCGCGGCCGCCTTTCCCGATGTGTAGTGGAAGCCGGAAAGGGCCGACATGAGCGTTTTGTTCAGCGTTGATTAGGCGGTCGCTAAGCTTGCGGTCGGCCGGCGATGATGTGAAACAGGAAAGGGACGCGCATCAGGGAGCGAGAAGCGGCGATGAAGACCACCGTCATCCAGTTCGGGACCAGCCGGTTCCTGCAGGCCCATGCGGACCTCTTCCTGTCGGAGGGCGTGCCGGCGCGGACGATCACCGTGGTGCAGACCTCGGGCGATGCCGGCCGCAGCCGGCGGCTTGCAGCGCTGGCCGCGCCGAAAGGCTATCCCGTCCGCATCCGCGGCCTTCAGGACGGGCGGACGGTCGATGAGACGCGGACGGTCACCTCCGTGCGGCGCTGTCTTTCCGCATCCACCGACTGGCAGCAGGTGATGCGCGTCTTCGTGGAGGAGGCCGAATTCGTCCTTTCCAACACGGGCGACGCCGGCTTCCAGAGCCGGCCGGAGGATGGCGAGAGCGCCTATCATCCGGCGATGAGCTTTCCCGCCAAGCTATATCACCTGCTGGCCGCCCGGCATGCGGCGGGCGCAGCCCCGATCGTCGTCATGCCGATGGAGCTGGTAGCGGATAATGGCGCGGTGCTGAAGGGCGCGGTCCTCGCCGTCGCGCGTCGGCACGGCGCGGATCGCGCGCTCGTCTCCTATATCGAGGATCGAGTGGTCTGGGCGAGCAGCCTCGTCGACCGCATCGTCTCGGAACCGATAGAGCCGGCGGGCGCTGTTGCGGAGCCTTACGCGCTCTGGGCCATCGAGAAGGGACCGGGCGTCGTTGCGCCCTGCGCGCATCCGGCGATCCTCCTGGTCGACGACCTGAAGGAGATCGAGCGGCTGAAGCTGCATATCCTCAATCTCGGCCATACGGTGCTTGTCGATCTCTGGCGGCGGCAGGGCGGCGGGGACGATCCGGTCGTGCGCGATTTCATCGCGCGGGCCGAGGTGATGGCGGCGCTGGAGGCGATCTATCGGGACGAGGTTCTGCCGGTCTTCGCGCATCTCGGGCAGGGCGAGGCGGCGGAACGCTACCGTGCCGTCACCCTCGAACGCTTCGCCAATCCCTGCCTCGACCACCGGCTGGCGGATATCGCACAGAACCATGCGCAGAAGGTCGAGCGCCGCATCGGCGCCTTCCTCGATCTTGCGCGCAATGCGGGATACGGGCGGCCGCAGCCCCGTCTGGCGGCGATTGCCGGCAGGGACGATCAGTACCAGGTCCATGCCGCCCAGAGGCAGACATAGGCGATGACGGCGATAAGGACGCACAATGCAATCTGCCGGGCCAAGCCATTTCCCTTCGGGTTCCGCTTGCGGCAGGATGCATTGGCGGATGGCGCGAGTCGATAGGGACGGCCCCCTTGCCGCGCCCCGGCGCGACGCCATATTGCCGCAGAGAATGGCTGGAGGCGAAACATGCAGGATGACGGGATCAGGCGGCCGGAGGAGGTCGTCGGCTACTGGTGCGAAACCCTGACGGCGAAGGACTGGTGGCAATCCACGCCCGATCTCGATGCGCGGGTCTTCGCGCAGTTCTGCGCAACGCATCGCGCCCTGTCCCGCGCGGTCACGCCCGAATGGCGGGAAAGCCCCGAGGCGCGGCTTGCGGCGATCATCGTGCTCGACCAGTTCCCTCGCAACATGTACCGCGCCTCGCCGATGGCCTTTGCCACGGACTGGATCGCCCGGCGCGAGGCGAGGCTGGCGCTGGAGGCGGGGGCGGACAAGCTGGTCGACTACGGCCGCCGCCATTTCTTCTACATGCCCTTCGAGCATTCCGAGGAGCTTGCGGACCAGGACCTTTCCGTCGCGCTGTTCGAGGCGCATGGCGACGAGATGTATCTCGACTATGCCATACGGCATCGCGAGGTCGTCGCCGAATATGGCCGCTTTCCCCATCGCAACGCCTTCCTTGGCAGGGTTTCGACGCGGGAGGAGGAGGCTTATCTCGCCGAGCCGGGGGCCGGATTCTAGCCGCAGGGGCCGGGCGGTTCAAAATGGCCGCAATCATGGCTAGAAGGGTGGAGAATCGCATGCGTGCGGTGCGTCGTCTGTCTCTGTCCTGCGAGGGTGGCCTTTTGCCGGTCTTTCGTCTTGTCTCCGTTTTTCTCGCGCTTCTTCTGTGCGCGGCCACGCCCGTTCTCGCGCAGCCGGCCGCAGCGCCCGCCGTCGAGACGGCGACGCCCCTCCAGCAGGCCAATGCCGATCTCGACAAGGCGGGCGCGCAGCTCAACGCCATCCGCGAGCGCGTCGATATCGATGTCGACGACGACGCGCGCCTCGTCCAGCTCAAGATCGAGGCGGAGGCGTTGAACCGGTCGATCCTGGCGATCTCCGTCGCCACGCGCCCGCGTCTCGACGCCATCAAGGCGCGGCAGGCCGAGCTTGGCGATCCGCCGGCCGAAGGCGCGCCGGCGGAGGCCGACGTCGTGGTGGAGGAGCGCAAGAAGCTCACCGTCGAGCGCAACGAGATCAATGCGCTGACGGGGGAGGCAGAGAACCTCTCGATCGAGGCGACGAAGCTCTCCAACCGCATCACGGAAATCCGCCGGCAGCTCTTCTCCGATGCCATCCTGAAGCGGACCGAAATCAGCTCCGACCTCTTCTCCGAGGCGTCGGGCGCGATTGCCGAGGAGACGCAGACGCTCGGCCGCACCGTGACGGCGTGGATGCAGTTCGTCTGGAAATTCAAGCGCATGCAGCTTCTGGGCGCCGTCGCCCTGTCGCTGATGGCGGCCCTTGTTCTGCTGTCCGGCAGCTATCGGCTGTTCTCGCCCTATATCACGCGCGCCGCCCGGCAGGAGAAGCCGCACTATATCACGCGCCTGTCCGTCGCCTTCTGGTCCACCGTCCTGCCGACCATGGCGGCGGCCGCGTTCGCCGGGGCGAGCTATTTCTTCCTGGATACGTTCAAGGTGCTGCGGCCCGATATCGCGCCCATCGTCGCCATCGCGCTCGGCGTGCTGGTCGCCATCTATTTCCTCGGGCAACTCGCCAATGCCGTGCTGTCGCCGGGCGACGGGCACTGGCGGCTGGTGCGGGTTTCCGACCGGGGCGCGCAGCTTCTCTGGCTCCTGATCTTCAGCATGGCCGTCGTCAACGGCGCGGACTATTTCCTCGGCACGATCAGCGAGGTGCTGGGGTCTCCGGTCGTGCTGACCGTGGTGAAGAGCTTCTTCGCCTCCATCGTCATCGGCGCGCTGCTCCTCGTCACGGCCTTCATCAAGCCGGTGCTGCGGCAGGGCGAGACGCCGGATTCGCCGGGACGTCCCTGGCCGCGCTCCATCTTCGTGCTCCTGGTGCTGACCGGTCTCGGCCTTATCTTCGCGGCGCTGCTCGGCTATGTCGGCATGGCGCGGTTCGTCGCCACCCAGATCGTGGTGACGGGCGCGGTGATCGTGACGATGTATATCGGCTTCCTGTCCGGCCGCGCCGTTTCCGCCACGAACGCCTTCGCCGAGACGGCGGTCGGCAAGCGGCTGGAGGAGCGCTTCGGCCTCGGGCAGGTCGCGCTCGACCAGATCGGCCTTGCGGCGGGACTGGCGATCTACCTGCTGCTCTTCGTCTTCTTCGTGCCGCTCATCCTGCTGCAATGGGGCTTCCAGGTCGCGGATATCGAATCCTGGGCCTACCGCATCTTCACGGAAATCCGCATCGGCACCATCACCATCTCGCTGGTGGGTATCCTTGCCGGCGTCCTGCTCTTCGTCGCGGGCCTCGTCATCACGCGCTGGTTCCAGCGGTGGGTCGACGGCAATGTGCTGGCGCGCAGCCAGGTCGATGCGGGCGTGCGCAACTCCGTGCGCACGGCGGTCGGCTATGCGGGCGTGGCGCTCGCCGGCCTCGTTGGCATATCGGCGGCGGGTATCAATCTTTCCAGCCTCGCGCTCGTCGCCGGTGCCCTCTCGCTCGGTATCGGTTTCGGCCTCCAGAACATCGTGTCGAATTTCGTGTCCGGCCTCATCCTGCTTGCCGAGCGACCGTTCAAGGTCGGCGACTGGGTGGTGGCGGGCACGACGGAGGGCTTCGTGCGCCGTATCTCGGTGCGCGCCACCGAGATCGAGACCTTCCAGCGCCAGACGGTGATCGTGCCGAACTCGGTGCTCATCAACGGGCAGGTCGGCAACTGGACGCATCGCAACAAACTCGGCCGCGTCGAGATTCCGGTCAGCGTGCATGGCGGCAACGATCCGCGCCACGTGCAGCAATTGCTTGTCGAGGTCGTGCGGGGTCAGCAGGGATTGCTGCGCAATCCCGAACCGACAGTCGTCTTCCAGGGCTTCTCCTCCGCGACGCTCGATTTCGAGATCCGCGCCTTCCTGGCGGATATCCTCAATGGGACTGGCGTGAAGTCGGATCTCCGGGCGGCCATCCTCGAGCGTTTCCGCGAGGAGAAGATCGCCATCGGCGCGCCGGCGGCGGCGGAAGTGCCGGTCAAGATATCGCCGGAAAGCGCCGAACTGATCACGGCGATCCTCGAACAGGCGACGGACAAAGTGCGCCCGCCGGCCTCGCGGCGCAAGGCCAGGCCGCCGGCCGACGAGACGCCCGAGACCTGAGCGCCGCCCGATTTCCGGCGCATGAACGCCGCATTCACGCTGCATTCAGCCATCCCCTCATAAAACACATGCAAATCCGATCGGGGAACGTTAGTGTTTCCCGAGGGCTTTGAAGAGGGCGGCGCGCTGCGCCGGGTGAAGATGAAGCGAATGATCATGATGCTGCTGGTGTCGGCCGCGATGTCCGCTCCGGCCGTTGCCGCCTCGGTGACCAACAAGGATGCCGACACGCAGATTCTCGTCATCGTCGAGGACGGAAGCCGCGCGGAGGTGGCGCTGGAGCCGGGCACGACCGAAACGATCTGCCCCTCGGGCTGCTTCCTCACCCTGCCCAACGGCGACCGCATCGCGCTCAACGGCGCCGAGGATGTCGAGATCAAAGGCGGCGGCGCCTCGGTGAAATAGGCCTCCGGCCAGCTTTTCCGCAAACGGCGTGCAAGAAGAGGCGCGCCGTTTTACTTTGCCTGCGAGAAGCGATGCGCTTATACGCCGTCGTGTTTTCAAGCCCTCTAAACTTAACGCTTTCGCAAAGGGTTGTCGTTACGTCTTCAGACGGGGATAATTCATCTTACGAAGGCATATCATGGCGTTTATCGGCATTTCCGGAATGCAGTATTCCGGCGCGTCTCTTTCGCACCACCGTATTCTTGTTGCCGAGGACTCGAATGTCTTCACGTCCATGATCTCGAAGCGGCTGAAGGAACTTTTCGACATCGATGTCGAGATTTGCCGCAGCTTCGAGGAACTGGAGCTTGCCTACGACAAGTCGACCGACAAGGTCACCCTTGCGATTTCGAACATAAACCTGCCGGGCGCCGAGAATGGCGAGGCGCTGAACTATCTGGTCGATCTTTCCATTCCGACCATCGTCTTCACCGGCACGTTCCAGCAGGCCACGCGCGACCAGCTTCTGTCGAAGGAGATCGTCGACTATATCCTGAAGGACAATATCTTCGCGGTCGACATGCTGGCGGAATCGGTCTGCCGCTTCCTGACCAACCACCAGCATCACGTGCTGATCGTCGACGACAGCGCGACGGCCCGCGCGCTGCTGACGACGCGTCTCAAGCGCTACAATTTCCGCGTCAGCACGGCCGAGAACGGATCCAGCGCGCTGGCGCTGCTCAAGGCCAACCCCGATATCGCGCTGATGATTACCGACTACAACATGCCGGATATCGACGGCTTCGAGCTGACGCGGCGCATTCGCGGCACGGTTGGCTCGCACCAGTTGCGCATCATCGGTGTCTCGTCCTCGACGGACCGCCTGCTGTCGGCCCGTTTCCTCAAGGCCGGCGGCAACGACTTCATCATGCGCCCGTTCATCGACGAGGAGTTCTACTGCCGCGTCAACCAGAACCTCGACACGCTGACGCAGATCCGCACGGCACGGCAGCGCCAGCAGGCGTAAAGCCCGCCGGGCCTCAGCGCGCGAGGGTCGAGAGCGTCAGCTTGCGCTCGGCGCGCTCCTGCTGGGGCGAGCGGTTGTAGAGTTCGCGATAACACTTGGAGAAGTGCGAGGCGGAGACGAAGCCGCAGGCGACGGCCACCTCCACCACGGGCATCGAGGACTGCACCAGCAGATGGCGCGCGCGGTCGAGCCGGATTTCGAGATAGTAGCGGGCGGGCGAGCGGCCCATTTCCTGACGGAACAGCCGCTCGATCTGCCGGCGGGAGAGGTCGGCGCCGTCGGCGATCTCCAGCAGGGACAGCGGCTCGGCGAGGTTCTTTTCCATCAGTTCAATGATCGACAGGACCTTGGCGTTCTGCACGCCGAGGCGGGCGCGCAGCGGCAGGCGCTGGCGGTCGTGCGGGCCGCGCACGCGGTCGGTCAGCGCCTGTTCGCAGACGCGGTTGACGAGGTTCTCGCCGAAATCCTGGTCGATCAGGTTCAGCATCATGTCCAGCGAGGCGGTGCCGCCGGCACAGGTGTAGATATTGCTGTCGATCTCGTAGAGGTCGGCATAGACGTCGGCCTGCGGGAAGGCCTCGGCGAAGCCCGGCAGGTTCTCCCAGTGGATCGCGCAGCGCTTGCCGGTCAGCAGGCCGGCCTGCGCCAGCACATGTGCGCCCGTACAGAGCGAGCCGACGGCGATGCCGCGGTTATAGACCTCGCGCAGCCAGGCATTGACGGACTTGTTGCTGAAGTCCTCGACATAGATGCCGGAACAGACCAGCACCATGGAGGGCCGGTTCTCGCCGCCGAGATACTTGCGCTCGTCGGCGAGCGAGGAATTCACCTCGATGCCGATGCCGCTGGAGGAGAGCACCTGCTGGCCGTCCGTTGAGGCGAGCCGCCAGGTATAGGCCTCGTAGCCCAGCATGCGGTTTGCGATGCGCAGCGTCTCGATGGCGGCCGAGAAGGGCAGCATGGAGAAATTGGGCACGAGGAAGAAAACGAGAGAGCGCTTCTTGACGTCTTGCTTGTTCATCGGAGTGTCCATGCCGGGGGAGATGCCGCAAGCGTCGCAGGCGAGGCGGCGGCTGCGCTAGTATTTTTGCGACAGCCACAAGGATGGTTGCGACTGGAGCCTGTCACGTAACGTTGCGATGTCAGGGGCTTCCGGCGGAATTGTGACGGATGCCGGCTCTTATGTGTTTGCGACGCACCTTACGTAATGGTCAAAACGCGACAAGTCTCCTCCATGCGCGCCGGTTTGACATGGCCCGCGCGGGCGGTCACAACGGCGCAGACGATCGAAGGGGACTGCTGGATGCTGCCAGACGGATATTCGGATGTGCCGGCGGGAAAGCTCGCGGCGGTGGTGACCTGCCTTGAGATGTCCGCGCCGATGGAACGCCATGTCGAGATCGACCAGCCCGGCATTGCGCTTGCGCCTGTCGAAAAGGCGGACCCCGCCTGGTACGGCGATCTCTATCGCCGCATCGGCGCGCAATGGCTATGGACCTCGCGCCTTGCGATGGCCGAGACGGAGCTTGCCGCGATCCTGCATCATGCGGATGTCGACGTTTATGCCGTGGTGCGGGATGGGCGCGCGGAGGGGCTGCTGGAACTTGATTTCCGGGAAGAGGGAAGCTGTGAGCTCGCCTTCTTCGGGCTGACCGAGGCGGTCATCGGCAAGGGAACCGGGCGCTGGCTGATGAACCACGCCATCGCGCGGGCATGGTCGCGGCCGCAGACACCCATTCGCCGCTTCTGGCTGCATACCTGCACGCTGGATTCGCCGCAGGCGCTGGGCTTTTACATCCGCTCCGGCTTCACGCCGGTCCGGCGGCAGGTCGAGGTCTTCGACGACCCCCGGCTGACGGGCGCCCTGCCCATGAGTGCCGCTCCACATATCCCGATCCTGTAGGCCGCAATGAAAACCGCCGGAGAGACTTTCGAGGTCAGCTCCGGCGGCGTTCGGCGTCGTTTTCCTTCGGCATGTCGCCGCTACAGTCGTCCGTCATCGCGTGTTCTTGTCCCACGCGCGGAAGCCGATGTCCTTGCGCTGGTCATAGGACAGGCCTTCGAGTTCGCGCTGGACGCGGTAGCGCCGCCATGCGGATGCGATGCGTGCAAGGCCATCCTGCACGAGACGGGTAAAGCTGCCGGCGGCTGCGCGCCTTGCCGGGCGATGATCCAATGCTATTGCCATTTCAGGGTCCTTTCGAGCTTGGGAGGTATCGAAAGGTCGCGACCTTGATCGTGACTATCTCGTAACCTCATGCATCACACAAACGAATATATTTGATTGGATGGATCAGCGTTCTTCATGTTTTCCTATGGCCGGCCAGTCGATGTCCTGCTGCAGGTAGAAGGGGAGCTGGTCCAGTTCATAGGCCGTATGGCGGATGGCGGCGCGTTTGCGGCGGGCCGCGATGGCCTCGCCGACGAAGCGCCGGATGGCATAGGAGAATCCGTTTCCACGGACGAGAACGGCGAGATCGGCGCCGTCCGGCAACGATTTTTGCGTGTTCATGGCGTTTTTCCTTCCATTCGGTGGCTTTGCAGATTGACTATCCGCCCATCTCGTATTTCAATCAAACGAAATGAAGTTGGTCTTTGCTTCAGATTTTCTGATCCATGGAGGCGGCAATGAACCTGCTGATGCGCCAGACGCTCCCCTTGCTGGAGCTGGATATCCTCAGAACCTTCGTGGCGATCGCCGAGACAGGAAATTTCACCACGGCGGCCGAGACCGTGCACCGCACGCCCTCGGCGGTTTCCATGCAGATCAAGAAGCTGGAGGAGCTTCTGGGCTGCACCCTGTTTCGCCGTGATGCGCGCTCGGTGGTGCTGACCCATCACGGCGAGGTGCTGCTGTCCTATGCGCGCCGGCTGATCGCGCTCAGCAACGAGGCGGTCTCGCGCTTCATGATGCCGGAGATGAACGGCGTCGTGCGGCTCGGGGCGCCGGACGATGTGGGCGAGCTTATCCTGCCGGAGGTGCTGCGCCGTTTTGCCGAGACCTATCCGTCCATCGCCGTCAACGTGTCCATCGAGAACAGCGCGAATCTGCGCCGCGCCGTCGCCGAACGCCGGCTCGACCTTGCGATCTTCAACGCGACGGATGGTGTCCTTCCCGTTCCCGGTGAAATCCTGCTCAAGGAGCAGCTCGTGTGGGCGGGCAAGAACTGTGGCAACGCCCATCTGAAGAACCCGCTGCCGGTCTCCGTCTGGGAGGAGGGGTGCATCTGGCGCGCCCGCGCGCTGGAGGAACTCAGCCGGTCGGGCCGGGATTTCCGCGTCGCCTATTTCTGCGCCCATCACATGGGCCAGCGCGCCGCCATCCGCGCGGATCTCGCCGTCGCTCCGCTCGCCCGCTTCCTCGTCGGCGACGACATGGTGGCGCTCGGCGAGAAGGACGGTCTGCCGGATCTCGGCCACTATCTCATCGGCCTCGTGGTCAGCGATGAGGCCGAGACCCCGGCGCAGGCCGTCGCGGATTATATCCGCGCCGCCTTCGCCCGCATGGAGCGCCGGCCGATGGACATGCTGCCGGTCGCCTGCTGAGACCTATTCGTAGGTGTAGGACGCGCACATGTCGGCGTCGCTCTTCGGCGGCTCCGGCGTCGAGAAGACGGCGAGCACCGTGCCGTCGCCGTCGCTCGTCTCCCACGATGCGGCATAGGTCACGGGCGCGCCGCACAGCCTGTTGCCGTTGAGCAGGACCGGATCGCGCGCTTGCGCGAGGCGGAAGACGTGGGCCTCCACCGGCTGGCCGTCGACCGTGAGCCGGTCGGCGACCTGCTCGTCGAAGGTGAGCTGTTCGCCGTTCTCGAAGGTGATGCCGGTCTCGTCCAGCTCTATGTCGCCGGTGATGGACATCGCCGTGTTGCTGACAGCCGCATAGGTATCGGCGAAAGCGGGCGAGGCGAGCACGACACACAGGGCGATGGCGGCGACGGGGGAACTGGTCATGGTGATTCTCATTGTCTTCGGCCGCCCATCGTAGGGCTGCCTTGGGACGAGGAAAAGGCCGGTGACGTCCTTACTCGCGGCTGCGCCGCCTGCGTCGCCCGCCACCTTCGCCGCCGCCATCGTCGGAGAGCACCTTGCGTTCCGGCAGCGTGACCACCTTGGCGAGCTCGGGGAAGGCGTCCACCTTGTTCGGCATGGCCATGGCGTTGACGAAGAGCTGCTGGAAGTTCGGTTCAAGCGCCGTCTCGATCTTCTCGATGCGGGCGACTTCCTTCTCGATCTCGCGGCGATGATCGCGATTGAGCAGCGCCATCAGCGCGCCGGTGCCGGCCGCGTTGCCGACGGCCTTCACCTCGGCAAGGTCGCAGTCCGGGATGAGGCCGAGCACCATGGCGTATTTCGGATCGATGAAGGAACCGAAGGCGCCGGCGAAGCGGATCGTGTCGACATGCTCGACGCCCTGCTTTTCCATCAGCAGCTTGATCCCGGCATAGAGCGCGGATTTCGCGAGCTGGATGGCGCGGATATCGTTCTGCGTCACCGTGATGCGAGGCTCGCCGTCATGCAGCAGGTAGGAGAAGGTGCGGCCGTTCTGCAGGATGCGCGGGCTGCGCTCGGCCATGGAGCCATCGACCACGCCATCCTCGGAGATGATGCCGGAGAGGTACATTTCAGCGACGACCTCGATGATCGCCGAGCCGCAGATGCCGGTGACGCCGACGCCGGACGCGGCTTCCGCAAAGCCCTCCTCGTCGGACCACTTGTCGACACCGATGACGCGGAACTTCGGCTCCAAGGTGGCGGGATCGATGCGCACGCGCTCGATGGCGCCGGGGGCGGCGCGCTGGCCGGAGGAGATTTCCGCGCCCTCAAAGGCCGGGCCGGTGGGCGAGGAAGCGGCGACGACGCGGCTCCTGTTGCCGAGCACGATTTCCGCATTGGTGCCGACGTCGACCAGCAGCATCATGCGATCCTGCCGGTAGGGGCCTTCCGAAAGCGTCGCGCCCGCCGCATCCGCGCCGACATGGCCGGCGATGCAGGGCAGGGTGTAGAGCCGCGCGCCGCGGTTCACGTCGATATCGATCTCATGCGCCCAATATTGCAGCGCGCCGGAAACGGCGAGGGCGAAGGGCGCCTGGCCGAGTTCCGTCGGATCGATGCCGAGGAAGAGGTGGTGCATGATCGGGTTGGCGACGAACACCATGTCGAGAATATCGTGCCGGTCGACCTCACCTTCCTCGCAGACCTTGCCGATGAGGCCGTTGACGGCCTCGCGCACCGCCTTGGTCATGGCTTCCCGACCGTCCGGGTTCATCATGACGTAGGAAACGCGGCTCATCAGGTCCTCGCCGAAGCGGATCTGCGGGTTCGACGTGCCGGACGAGGCGACGATGCGGCCCGAGAGAAGCGAGACGAGATGCATGGCGATGGTCGTCGAGCCGATATCGCAGGCGATGCCGTAGGCCTCGTTCTTGAGGCCCGGCCAGAGGCTGACGATGAAGGGGCGCGACGAATCCATGTCGCGGTGGATGGCGGCGGTGACGCCCCACTCGCCCTTGCGCAGGATCGACTGGACCTGCGGGATGAGGTGCGGCGCAATCAGCAGGTCCTTCCAGCCCCAGTCCTTTTCCAGCATGACCTTGAGACGGTCGAGGTCGCCGAGCGGCTTGTGCATGTCGGGTTCGTCCACCTCGACATAGCAGAGCTGGACGGCGGCGTTGCGCTCGATGACACGATCCGTCGCGGCCTTGCGCACGACCTGTGCGTTGATCACGGTATCCTGCGGCACGTCGACGACGAGGTCACCGAGGATGAGGGCGGAGCAGGAGAGGCGGCGCCCGTCGGGAAGGCCACGGATTTTTTCGTAGCGCTCTTCCTTCGGACCCTTTTCGGAGATGTGGTCGAGCGAGGAGACGATCTTGTGCTTGGCGAAATTGCCTTCCTGCACCTCGATCTGACAGCGCCCGCAGGTCGCGCGCCCGCCGCATACGCTCTCGACATAGACGCCCAGCTTGCGCGCGGCCTCCAGAACAGGCGTGCCGACCGGGAAGCGGCCGCGCTTGCCCGAGGGCATGAAGAGGACGAGCGGTTCCTTTGCCGAGGCTTCCGTCATGTTGATCTCGCTCTCACCTTCAATGCGCATCGCTCATACTCTCTCTTGCAGACAAGGCCGGCCATGTCAGCGCTTCCGGGCGGCGAGGCGCTTCGCATTGCGGCGCACGCGCTTGCCGTAGGGCTTCAAGGCGGCTTCGGAAACGGCGCGGGCAGCGGTTTCGGGCGTTGCCGCCGTCATCATGGCCTTTGCCAAAGCAAAATTGGCCGCCACGGCGCTTTCCGCCGCGGCAGCCATCTTCTCGGTGACCATCCGGGTCATTTCGGCGGTGTCCTGCGTCGAACCCGTCATCGCGGCCATGCCCATCTCGTGGCAGCGCATGGCGATCACGAAAGGGGCCTCCAGCCAGAGGCTGAAGGCGTCGCGACGAAGCTGACGCCCGCCGGCCACGTTATTCCCGGGCCGCGCCGGCGCCGGCGCGGGCTGCGCGGCCGCCACGGCGACCGCCGCCGGCGGCCGGGGCTGCTGCGGCGGCACCAGCCGCCGCGCCGCCTTCGGCGGGCTTGTGGTCACGGTAGGTCATGATCCAGTTGGTGCAGTTCGCGTCAGTGCCGTTCAGCACGTTGGCGGCGCGCACGGCCTCCATTTCCTGCGGGCGGCAGGGGTTCATGATGGCGGAGGTCATGCCGGCGCCGATGACCATCGGGATGAAGCCGGCATTGATGCCGTGGCGGTGCGGCAGGCCGAAGGAGATGTTGGACAGGCCGCAAGTCGTGTTGACCTTCAGTTCGTTGCGCAGGCGATAGAGCAGCTGGAAGACCTGGCGGCCGGCATCGCCGAGAGCGCCGATCGGCATGACGAGCGGGTCGACGACGATGTCATGCGGCTTGATGCCATGGTCCATGGCGCGCTCGACGATCTTCTTGGCGACGGCGAAGCGCACGTCCGGGTCCATGGAGATGCCGGTCTCGTCGTTCGAGATGGCGACGACCGGAACGTCGTATTTCTTGACCAGCGGGAGAATGGCTTCGAGCTTTTCTTCTTCACCCGTGACCGAGTTCACCAGCGGGCGACCCTTGGCGACCTTCAGGCCGGCCTCGATGGCGGCGGTGACCGACGAGTCGATGGCGAGCGGGATGTCGACGAGGCCCTGGACGATCTCCAGCGTCTGGACGAGCAGGCCCGGCTCGGTTTCGTTCGGGTTGACGGAGGTCACGCCCGCGTTGATGTCGAGCATCGTCGCGCCGGCGGCGACCTGTTCCAACGCGTCCTTGATGACGGTCTCGAAATTGCCGGCCTGCATTTCCGCGGCCAGCTTCTTGCGGCCGGTCGGGTTGATGCGTTCGCCGATGACGCAGAAGGGCTGGTCGAAACCGATGACGATTTCGCGGGTGGCCGAGGCGACGATGGTGCGTGTCATTTATGTTCCTCTGAGGCAGGGCGCTGGTTCTGGTCTAGCGCGCGATTTCCGGTGTTACAAGCTTGCCTGCCGGCGCGCGCCGGCAGGGGGAATCAATGGGGTTGCTGTGCGGCCTGTCCGGCCATCTGCTGCTGGTCCTGTTCCTGGCCGTTGCGCGCCGCCTCGATGCGCTCGGCAACGAGCTGGTCGACCGGGTTCGGCTCGCGCTTCCAGGGCTGGCGGCCCTTCAGCACGCCGGAATCATGCACCATTTCCGCGACATATTCTTCTTGGCGGTAGGCCATGACGTGTATGCCTGAAACGCCCTCGATCTCCTTCACCTCGTTGATGATGTCGATGCAGAGCTGCTTGCCTTCCTTCTTCTGGTCCTCCGCGCCTTCCAGGCGCTTGATGACCGCATCGGGAATATGGATGCCCGGCACGTTGGAGCGGATCCACTTGGCCGTCTTGGCGGACGCCATCGGGCCGACGCCGACGAGAATGTAGCACTTCTCGTGCAGGCCGAGGTCGCGCACCTTCTTCATGTATTCCCGGAACATCGGCACGTCGAAGCAGTACTGGCTCTGCACGAACTGCGCGCCGGCCTCGATCTTCTTGGCGAGGCGGAAGGGGCGGAAGTCGTAGGGCGGGGCGAAGGGATTGATCGCCGCGCCGAGGAAGACCTTCGGCGGTGTCGTCAATTTGCGGCCCGACAGGAATTTCGAATTGTCGCGCATGATGCGCACGGTTTCCAGCAGCGACATGCAGTCGAGGTCGAAGACCGGCTTTGCGCCCGGCTGGTCGCCGGCCTGCACGCCATCGCCGGTGAGGCACATGATGTTGCACACGCCCATGGCGGCCGCGCCCAGCACGTCGCCCTGGATGGCTATGCGGTTCTTGTCGCGGCAGGCGATCTGCATGATCGGCGCATAGCCCATGCGGGTCAGCAGCGCGCAAATGCCGACGGAGGACATGTGGCAGTTGGCGCCCGAGGCGTCGACCGCGTTGATGCCGTCCACCCAGCCGTCAAAGATCGCGGCGCGCTGGTAGACGTCTTCCGGATTGGCGCTGTCGGGCGGGTTGAGCTCCGTCGTCACGGCGAATTCGCCGCGGCGTAGGACGCGTTCGAGGCGGCCGAGCGAGGAGTGGCCGGGAAGCGGATCGAGCGGGAGGTGCGCGCCGAGCGGGTTTTCGTCGATATGCGCCATGGCTCAGGCGTCCTTTCCGGCGGAGGCGGCGGCTTCCTTGGCCGCGGCGGCTTCGGCCGTCACGCGCAGCCAGGAGGAAGTTTCACGCAGCGACTGGTTCACCGGTTTCTGCACGTTCATGATGGCATCCCCGTTCGCCATGTTCTGCGAGCCTTTCCACGCCTGAACCCAGACGCAGGGCATGTCCGGCTCCACTTCGCAATTGCCGTTGGCGCGCACGCCGCCGCAGGGACCGTTGCGAAGCTGCTTGGGACAGTTCATCGGGCAGGACATGCCCGTGGAGGACAGCGCGCACTGGCCGCACATGCGACAGTCGAAGAGAAAACCCTTCACATGGCGCTCGACGAAGGTGATCGGCCGTTCCACGCGCTGGTAGCCGAAAAGCTTCCAGACCGGATGCAGCAGCAGGAAGCCCTGGGCGAAGCGGTTGTAGAACCACTCGAAGAAGCGCGAATGGCGCACGGCCCACAGGCGGACCGTGTATTTGTGGCGCGAGCGGCGGCTCGGGGATACGCCGGCCGGCGTGAAGGCGCCGGTGGCGGCCTTCTTGGCGGGCGCGGCATTGCCGGGCTTCTGGACGGCGTCAGCCATTGTCGCGGCCTCCGGCCTTGACGAGGGCGACGAGGCGCTCGCGGTCATAGGCGGCTTCCAGCTCGGCGGCGGCCTTGTCGGCCTCGGCTTCGAGATCGTCGGAAACCGGGACCGGGTCGGCCTTGCGCCATTCGGCGAGGTAGTCGTCGGTCTCTGCGGCGCCGGTGCGCATGGCGCACATGTCGATCGCCTCGGTGAAGCGCAGCGACAGCTCCCGCTTGGCGTTCGTGCGGCCCTTCTTGATGATGACCTGGGCGGGGATGTCGCGCCAGTAGACGATGATGCGGTCTGCCATGTGAAAAGGTCTCCTCGCAATGACAATGCTTCGTGGCCGCGTCGCGGGCTGCACTCGCCACGACTGCCCCATGCTCAAAAGCGACGCGGGATTTCGCTATCCAGAAGTTTTACCAGATGCCGCGGGTCACGCCGTTCCAGAGCCAGGTCCAGATCGGCGGATGATACCATTGCCGCGAGGGCGCCGCTATTTTCAAAGGCTTGAGGTCACCGGAAACCGCATCGCGGAGCGCCGCGACGACGATGCCGGTCGCCGCCGACGTCTGGAGCAGCGGATAGGTATGCATCGTGTCGCGTTTGGACGGTTCGAGACGATGCTGGTAGAGCACGCCGCCGGTATCCACGCCCGCATCGACGAGATGGACGGTCGCGCCGAAATTCGCCTCGTCGGCCATGACGCGCGACCAGTAGCCGCCCTGCAGGCCACGATATTGTGGATTGATTCCCGCATGCAGGTTGAGGACGGGGCAGGGGATGTCGGCGAGCGTTCCGGCTTTCAGCATGCGGGTGCTGACGAGGAGCAGCGCCGCCGGGCGGATATCCCCGAGCACTTTGAGGAATTCAGGGCTGTTGGCGGAGGGGACGGCGATGCGGGGGATTGCCGGGTCGATTTCGGGGTTCGCGCCGAATGCCTCGAGGATTTCGGCAGCGCGGGCGGTGGTGAAGCGCTTGCCGTATCTGGAGACGACCATGGTCGCGAGCTGCCCCAGCGCCTGTATCCAGCCGAGCTTGCGGGCGCGCCGCCTGATGAAGAGCTGCTTCGATTCGGGCTGCTCCTCGATCACGACGAGGTTCGGGAAGGCTGCCTTGACGGCGTTGACGACGATTTCGGGATTGGTGCCGGGCTGGATCAGCATCGCCACCGTTTCCATCCGCGTCTCGCGTTCCGTCATGTCATGCCTCGCCCGGTCTTTGGCGCGCATCATCGTCGGCATGACTTAGGAAGCGGTAACCGGCGCCGGGGATTTGCAGGGCAGGGCTAAGGATTGGCTAACGCGCCCGCAGCAATTCGCCCGTCAGGTCGCCGTAGCCGGTGAAGCGGTATTCATAGGCGAGGCCGAGATAGTCTGCGGCTTCCTTCGCCTTCTGCTGCAAGGCCTCGTCCTCGATCTGCGAGAGATAGACGACCTTGCGGTAATTGCCGAAATACATCTCCTTCAACTGCGGATGCCGGTCGAGGCCGAGCGGCTCGATGACGAAGGAGCGGAACTGGCGGGCGAGGAAGTCGGTGAGAAAGAAGGAGGTCACGTCGTCGTCCTTGGCCGCGAAGGCCTCGTTGCCGACGAAGAAGGAATAACAGTGCGGGCCGGCGATGCGCTCGACGCCCTCGCGCTCGCACACCTTGTCGAGCAGCCCGCCGGTGCCGCAATCGGCATAGCCGACGAAGATGCGCGAAAAGCCCTCGGCCCGGGCTTCCCCGATCGCCTGCTCGACGCCGGGGGCGATCTTTTCCGGATGGGCGTGCCAGATGGCGGGGAGACATTGCAGGTCGATATGGCCGAGGCCGTTCGCATCCCGGATGGCGAGGACTTCGCGGGCGATGGCGCCGCAGGCGATCACCCGTACTTTTTCAGGGGGGGTACGTTCCCCTTCGGGGCTTGCTGGTCTAACTTTCGATTCGAAGTGATTCATGAGGAGATCCTGCCATGACCGCGAAACATCTCGCCCGTTTCGGTATCGTACTCACCGCGCTCGTCCTGCTCAGCGCTTGCGGCAACACCATTCGCGGTATCGGGCGGGATACGGCCAACGCCGTCGACGCGACGAAGGACGCCGGCCACAATATCGCACGCGCCGCCAACTGAGGCGGCTTCGGCGCGTCCGGCCACAGGCGCGGACATATCAGGTAGATCATAGCGGGGCGGTGCCGGTTCAAGACCGGCGCCGCCCGTTTCATTTTCAGCCGGCAAGCATGTTGTGCTTGCGCTTCATGAATTCCTTGGCGGTTTCCACGGCGACGGCCGCGTCGCGGCAATAGGCGTCGGCACCGACGGCCTTGCCGAACTCCTCGTTCAGCGGCGCGCCGCCGACGAGAACGACGTAGTCGTCGCGCAGGCCTTTTTCCTTCATCGTGTCGATGACGACCTTCATGTAGGGCATGGTGGTGGTCAGCAGCGCCGACATGCCGAGGATGTCCGGCTGCTCGCGCTCGATGGCTTCCAGGTAGTTCTCGACCGGGTTGTTGATGCCGAGGTCGATAACGTCGAAGCCCGCGCCTTCCATCATCATGCCGACGAGGTTCTTGCCGATGTCGTGGATGTCGCCCTTGACGGTGCCGATGACCATCTTGCCCTGCTTCGGCGCGCCGGTGGCGGCGAGCAGCGGACGCAGGATCGACATGCCGGCCTTCATCGCATTGGCCGAGAGCAGCACTTCCGGCACGAAGAGGATACCGTCGCGGAAATCGACGCCGACGATGCGCATGCCTTCGACGAGCGCCTGGGTCAGCACGTCATAAGGCGCCCAGCCGCGTTCGAGCAGGATATTCGTGCCCTCTTCGATCTCCTCCTTGAGGCCGTCGTAGAGGTCGTCGTGCATCTGCTGCACAAGCTCTTCGTCGGAGAGATCGGCGAGAATGATTTCGTCGTCAGACATGTTGGTTCCTCGTCTCCATTGGCTCTGCGGTCGGCAGGCTCGTCGTAAAGGAATATCCTTCCTCCCGCGCGCACCTGATTTTGAAAGCGACGTCGCATACAGCGAAAAGCGACCCGCCGAACACTTGTTTCCTCAATACTCTGTAAAGCCGTGAATTGACAGTGCAAACGAGACGATGCCGCTACGCCTGCCGTCGCAAACCCGCTATAGTCCGCGCGACATCGATATCCAGCGTGCGCCACGGCTTGGCGCATTGAGAACCGCCCTCCACCCGGGGCTTGCTAGCATAGGGCAGGAGGCGCGTTCGAGCGCTGGAAGAACAAGGCCGGAAGCACAAGGAAAGACGGATCATGAGCGAGGACATCCAGCAGGCAGCAGGCGAAGGCGGCGGACGCCGTTCGCGTGAGGGGCGCGGCGCGGCCGCGCGGCGCGCATCGCGCACGGGAGGCGGTCCCGGCCCGTCGCTGCCCTACATCACCCGCAAGGTGAAGGAATACGAAGTCCTCGACGAGGAAGGCCTGTCGCTGATCGAGCGCAATGCCGACCGTGTGCTGGAAGAGATCGGCATCGAGTTCCGCGACGACCCGGAAGCGCTTGCGCTCTGGAAGGACGCCGGCGCGGACGTGCGCGGCGAGCGTGTGCATTTCCCCAAGGGCCTCTGCCGTGAGCTTCTGAAGACCGCTCCGTCCGACTTCACCTGGCATGCCCGCAACGCCGAGCGTAACGCCCATATCGGCGGTAAGGCCACCGTCTTCGCCCCGGTCTACGGCCCGCCCTTCGTGCGCGACCTCGACGGCAACCGCCGCTATGCGACCATCGAGGACTTCCGCAATTTTGTGAAGCTCGCCTATATGGCGCCGTCCATGCATTCCTCCGGCGGCACGGTCTGCGAGCCGGTGGACGTTCCGGTGAACAAGCGTCACCTGGACATGATCTACACCCACATCAAATATTCCGACAAGCCGTTCATGGGCTCGGTCACCGCGCCGGAACGCGCGGAAGACACGATCGCCATGGCCAAGCTCGTCTTCGGCGACGATTTCGTCGAGAAGAACACGGTCACGCTCAACCTCATCAACGCCAACTCGCCGATGGTCTTCGACGAGACCATGGTGGGCGCGCTGAAGGTCTATGCCCGCCATAACCAGGCCTGCGTGGTCTCGCCGTTCATCCTGTCGGGCGCCATGAGCCCGGTCACGGTCGCCGGCACGCTGACGCAGATCCTCGCCGAGGTTCTCGCCGGTGCCTCCTTCACCCAGCTCATCCGCAAGGGCGCGCCGGTGTTGTTCGGCACCTTCGCCGCCTCGATCTCCATGCAGTCGGGCGCGCCGACCTTCGGTTCGCCGGAGCCGTCGCTGGTCTCCTACGGCGCGGCGCAGCTCGCCCGCCGCCTCGGCCTGCCGTTCCGTACGGGCGGCTCGCTCTGCGGCTCGAAGATCCCGGATGCGCAGGCGGCCCACGAATCGGCCAACACGCTGAACATGACGCTGCTGGCCGGCACGAACTTCGTGCTGCACGCGGCCGGCTGGCTCGAAGGCGGCCTCGTCGCTTCCTACGAGAAGTTCATGATCGACCAGGACCAGCTCGGCATGCAGCAGAAGTTCGCCGAAGGCATCGACCTTTCGGAGAACGCGCAGGCGCTCGACGCCATCCGCGAAGTCGGCCCGGGCAGCCACTATCTCGGTTGCGCCCATACCCAGGCCAACTTCCAGAGCGCCTTCTACCGCTCGACGCTTGCCGACAACAACTCGTTCGAGCAGTGGGAGATCGAGGGCCAGAAGCGCATCGAGGAGCGCGCCAATGCGCTCTGCCGCACCTGGCTGGAGCACTATGAAGCGCCTTACCTCGATCCGGCGATCGACGATGCGCTGCTGGAATATGTCGCCAAGCGCAAGGAATCGATGCCGGACGCCTTTACCTGAAAGGGTCCCGATCGCGCCAGGGAGCAAGGCGGGGCAAACCGGGTGGCGGACATGATCCAGAAAGATGTCTGGCGCCCGCATTACGAACTCAAGGGAGACGTGACCCGGTGAGGGCGCGTCACCCCGATACGAAGAACATCCGTGCGGCTCTCGGGCCGCACGGTCTTTTTTTGCGCGGTTTCGTGAATTTTGCCGAGGGGGAGGCTGCCCCGCGGCTGGCGGATGGCCGCCCCGCCGGAAGCGTCCTGCTCGTCGGCAATGTCGGTTCCTGCCTCTGGCCTGCCTTCTCGCGCTGGCGCGAGACGCAGCCGGATCGCGGCGGCGAGGATCCCCTGGACAATTGGTCGAAAGCGGTGCTCCGCCCTGTTGCCGCGGCGGTGGACGCCGCCGTCTGGTTTCCCTCCGATCCGCCGTGGCAGCCCTTCCAGCAATGGGCGATGCGCGCGGAGGGGCTGAAAGCCTCGCCGCTCGGCATCCTCATCCATCCCGTCTACGGTCTCTGGCACGGTTATCGCGGCGCGCTGGGCTTTGCGGAGAGGCTCGAGGAGGAGCCGTTCGAGGCGAGACCGCATCCCTGCGATCGCTGTCCCGGCAAGCCTTGCGTGACCAGCTGTCCCGCCGGGGCGGTCCATGCGGGAGCCTTCGACGTGCCGGCCTGCCGTTCGCATCTTCGTACGGCGGAAGGGCAGTCGGGCTGCATGCTGTCCGGCTGCCTTGCCCGCGCGGCCTGTCCCGTCGGCGCGGCCTATCGCTATGACGATGCCCAACTGCGCTTTCACATGGCAGCGCTGTCGCTTTGAGGGGAAGCGCCGCTAAATTCGCCGCATTGCGAGGGGAGCCAAGGCCCATGCGGTTCCTTTTGTCTCTTTCATTTCTGTTTCTCACCCTTGTCCTGCGGAGCACCGCCATGGCCGAACCGCCGAACTGCGCCGGGATCGAGCATCTTTCCGGCCGCTACACCGTCTGCACCTTCGATCCGGCGAAGGACACGATCCGGCTCTACGGCGCGAGGACGCTGGACACGGTTGGCGCGACCTACGACCAGCTCAACACGCATCTTCTGCGCAACGGCCAGCATATGAGCTTCGCCATGAATGGCGGCATGTACCATCATGATTACGGACCTGTCGGGCTGTTGGTGGAACACGGCAAGGAGACGGGTGCGCTCAATCACGACGATGCCTTCGGCAACTTCTTCATGAAACCGAATGGCGTCTTCTGGATCGGAGACGGCAAGGCCGGGGTGATGGAGACGGAGGCCTTTGCGAAGGCCGGCCTTTCGCCCGTCGCGGCGACGCAATCCGGGCCGATGCTCGTCATCGACGGAAAGATCCATCCCCGCTTCCTGCCCGATGCCACCAGCCTGCAGATCCGCAACGGCATCGGCATTTTGCCGGACGGGCGCGTCGCCTTCGCGATCTCCGATGTCCCGGTGCGCTTCCACGATTTCGCGACGCTCTTCCGCGACCGGCTGCAGTGCAAGAATGCGCTCTTCCTCGATGGCAGCATTTCCAGCCTCTATTCGCCGGAAATCCGGCGGCATGACCGGGATGCGGTGATGGGCACGGTCATCGCCGTGGTGAAAAACCTGCCCTGGTGAAAAAAATCTCGCTTGCCGCCCAAGGATTGCCGCCCGGCGGACGTCTGAAGGATTAGTGCACGCAATCGGGATGGACCCGTGGAAACAGAACTCGTCGAGAAAGCGGCTTTGGGGGACCGGCAGGCATTCGCCGCGCTGGTCGAAAGCCGCTATGATTTCATCCATGCCGTCGCCTGGCGATGGTGCGGCGACCGGCAGGATGCCGAGGACGTGGCGCAGGAGGTGTGCATACGCCTTGCCGCCGCCATCCGCGGCTTCAAGGGTGCGAGCCGCTTCGGCACCTGGCTCTATACGGTGACGCTGAACGCCGCCCGCGACCAGATGCGCAAGCGCCGCCGGGCCGAATGGCGCGATGCGGCCTATCTGCGCGAGCAGGCGGTGCTGGAGGGCGGCCCGGAAGAGGGCGACAATGAGGAGCTCTGGCAGGCCGTGCGCCAGCTTCCAGACAAGCAGCGCGACGCCGTGCTGCTCATCTACGGCGAGGGCTTGAGCCACGCCGCCGCGGCCGAAGTGCTCGGCTGCGCCGAAACGACGATTTCCTGGCATGTGCACGAGGCCCGCAAGCGCCTGAAGGTGCTTTTACGCGATGCCGCCGCGTGACGGAAGGATAGACCGATGACCGATCTCGACCTCGAAAAACTCGCCCGCCGCGCACCGCCCGCCGCGCGGGATACTGCGCGCGCCGAGGCGCTTGCCGCCGCCATGCAGGCCTTCGACGATGCGGAAAAAAATGTGACGGCACCCCAAGGTTCGGCCGGTGACGGGCGTCGAAGCTCCATCTTCAACCGGATATGGAGCCCCATCATGAACCGCAGACTTCTGGCCGGCTCGGCCCTCGCTACCTTGCTCGTCGTGCCCGTCGCCGGCCTCGTCACCTATGAACTGGTGCGCAATGGCACGGTGCCGCTGACAAGCGAAACGCAGATTGCGGCCAAGCCCGTCGATACGGATCAGCGCACCCGCCAGCAGGACGACAAGAAGGAAACGTCGAGCGCGGGCGAGCTTGCGGCTCTTCAGAAATCCAAGCAGGAAAAAGCCCGACAGGATCTGGAAGCGGCCGCCACCGCCAAGGTTGCCGCCGACAGCGCCCAGCCGGCGAACACGCCCGCCGTGGAGCCGCTTGCCGAGATGAGCAAGGGGGAGGTTGCCGCCGCCGCGCCGGAATCCCTCGCCGTTGGCGGCGCGGTCGCCACGCAGAACCTCAGCCGCGTCATCGCGCAGCCGTCGGCCGTCGCCGATGAGATCGCCATGCTGGTGCCGGAGGAAGATCGCGAGCGCTTCGCCTCGGCCGATCCCAACCCGGTTAAGAGCGTCGCCACCGATCCCGTCTCGACCTTCTCGGCCGATGTCGACACGGCCTCCTATTCCTATGTGCGCCGATCGCTGCTCGGCGGCAGCCTGCCGGACGCGGAGGCGGTGCGCGTCGAGGAACTGGTCAATTACTTCCCCTATGACTGGAAGGGGCCGGAGACGGCGGAGAAGCCGTTCAACGCCACCGTCACCGTCATGCCGACGCCGTGGAACAAGGATACCGAGCTGCTGCATATCGGCATCAAGGGCTTCGAGACCGTGGCGACGGAGCAGCCCCCGGCCAATCTCGTCTTCCTCATCGACGTTTCCGGCTCCATGGACGAGGCGGACAAGCTGCCGCTGCTGAAGAGCGCCTTCCGCCTGCTCGTCGGCAAGCTGAAGGACACCGACACCGTGTCCATCGTCACCTATGCGGGCGATGCCGGCGTGGTGCTGGAGCCCACGCAGGCGAAGGAGCGGCAGAAGATCCTCGACGCTATCGACACTCTCCAGCCCGGCGGTTCGACGGCCGGCGCCGCGGGCATCGAGACGGCGTACAGGCTTGCCAAAAAAGCCTTCAGGAAGGATGGCGTCAATCGCGTCATGCTGGCGACGGACGGCGATTTCAATGTCGGCCCGGCGAGCGACGAGGACCTGAAGCGCATCATCGAGGAGCGCCGCAAGAGCGGCATCTTCCTCTCCGTGCTCGGCTTCGGCCGCGGCAACTACAATGACGGCATGATGCAGACGCTGGCGCAGAACGGCAACGGCACGGCCGCCTATATCGATACGCTTGCCGAAGCGCAGAAGGCGCTGGTGGAGGAGGCGGGGTCCTCGCTCTTCCCCATCGCCAAGGATGTGAAGTTCCAGATCGAGTTCAACCCGGAGCGAATCGCCGAATACCGCCTGATCGGCTATGAGACCCGCACGCTGAACCGCGAGGACTTCAACAACGACAAGGTGGATGCCGGCGATATCGGCTCCGGCCATCGCGTCACGGCGATCTACGAGGTGACGCCGAAGGGCAGCTCGGCCGTGCTGAACGACCCGCTGCGCTACGGCAAGGGCGAGACGGCGGCGACGCCGGCCTCGGACAATCAGGAACTCGCCTTCCTCAAGATGCGCTGGAAGAAGCCGGATGGCGACAAGAGCGATCTCGTCACGATGCCGGTGACCAATGCCGATGCGGTTGCCGATGTGAATGCGGCCTCCACCGACGTCCGCTTCTCGGTCGCGGTTGCCGCCTTCGGGCAGAAGCTCAAGGGTGTCTCTGCCCTGCAGGATTACGCCTATGGCTCGATCCTCGGCCTTGCCGAAGCGGCCAAGGGCAACGATCCCTTCGGCTACCGGGCGGAGTTCCTGAAGCTGGTGCAACTGGCGGAGGGGCTTTCCGGACAGAAATAGGCCTCTGCGCGTCGCTTACCCGGCCCGCCGCCGTTACGCGGCGGGCTTTTCCCGGTCATCCCGGGAGCCGTGCGTGGCGGAGGTAGCGGCTGCGCCGTCCCGTTTGCGAAGAGGTGGCGGCAACAGGCGGATGAGGGGGGCGGTCCAGCGTCTCTCCTTCGCTTGTGGGATAGGTTCGCAGTAAGGGGCCGCATTCTCCGTCT
>Ga0209793_1000450_pt1 | contig 47965 bp, 52 predicted proteins | sample EBPBio122009_DNA_FD_185863 | JGI IMG/M metagenome (GOLD analysis project Ga0209793, IMG submission 185863) | Wastewater treatment Type I Accumulibacter community from EBPR Bioreactor in Madison, WI, USA - Reactor 1_2/2/2009_ DNA (SPAdes) (version 2) | ecosystem: Engineered > Bioreactor > EBPR >... | reverse complement strand
TCCACAACGTCATGAAACTCTGCGACAGAGCCTCCGTCATGAAAAACGGACAACTCGTCGGAACCGTCAACGTCAACGACGTCTCAGACGACGATATCCTCGCCATGATCATCATGGGCAAAAAACCAAACAGGGAAGCTTGACCATGATCCGTTACGCCGTCATCGGAGCAGGATGGATCTCGCAGGAGGCATTCCTGCCGGGGGTTGCCGTCACCGGAAATTCGCGGGTCGCGGCCATCGTCTCGGGCAGCCCGGAGATCGCCCGGGAGCTGGCGGCACGCCATGGCGTGCCGGAGGTCATGGGCTATGACGGCTATGACGCCCTGGTGGGAAGCGACCGCATCGACGCAGTCTACATCGCGCTGCCGAACGACCTGCACGCCGATTTCACCATCCGCGCGCTGAAGGCGGGCAAGCATGTGATGGTCGAGAAGCCGCTCGCCACCAGCCTGGCGGAGGGCGAGGCGATGAACGCGGCCGCGGCCGAAAGCGGGGCCTTCCTGATGACCGCCTACCGGCTGCATAACGAACCCGGCACCCATGCGATGCTGGAGGCGGTGCGGTCGGGCCGGATCGGGGAACCGGTCCATGTCGCGGCGAGCTTCGGGTTCCAGACCCAGGCGGGCAACCATCGGCTGAAGGCCGGGCACTGGGGCGGGCCGCTTCCGGATGTCGGCGTCTATTGCCTGAACGCGGCGCGTCACATCCTGGCCGCCGAACCGGTGGCGGTGCAGGCCATGGCGGTCCGCCCGCCCGCAGACCCGCGCTTCGCCGAGATCGACGCGAGCCTTGCCGTGACCCTGCTCTTCCCGGGCGGGCGGCTGGCACAGTTCTTCTGCTCCTTCGGCTCGGCGCTGTCGGAGAGCCTTAATGTCATCGGCACGACAGGAGAGGTAATGCTGGACCCGGCGTTCCGTTTCGAATCGGCGATGCGGATGCGCCTTCGGGACGCAAGCGGCGAGACGACCCGGACCTTCCCCCAGGTCGACCATTTCGCCGGGCAGATCGCCTATTTCTCGGACTGCATCGCCAGCGGCACCCCCCCCGAGGCCGATGGCGAGGAGGGCCTTGCCGACCTGCAGGTCCTGCTGGCCATAGACGAGGCGGCGCGCAGCGGGACGACGGTGCCGCTGCCCCCGCGGGCCTTCGGGGCGGGGATCACCCCCGGGATGCGCCGCAGCTTTCCGCCCGCCGCGGCGACCCGCACCTGACGGACGCAATTCGTCGCTTCACAGGGAGATATCTGCCCCGTTGCAGCAACCTTGTCGCCCTCTCCGGGTTCCGGTAAATGATGGGCCGCCGGGGGGTGCCTCATGTCAGACCGATCCAGCGAGGACCTCGAGCCGACGGCCAGCGGGCACGGCGCGAAGGGAAGCCTTGCCCTCCTGACCCTTGGCTGCATCGGGGTGGTCTACGGCGATATCGGCACCAGCCCGCTTTACGCGATGCGCGAATCGATCCGCACCGCCAGCCAGAACGGCCTGATGCGGCACGAGGTGCTGGGCATCGTCTCGCTGCTGATCTGGACGCTGATCCTGATCGTGACCGTCAAATATGTGATCCTGGTCATGCGCGCCGACAACCACGGCGAGGGCGGGACCCTGTCACTGGTCGCGCTGATCCAGCAATCGTTTCAGACCCGGCCCGGCTGGTTGATCGGGATCGGGATGGTCGGGATCTCGCTGTTCTTCGGGGATGCGATGATCACACCCGCGATGTCCGTGCTGTCGGCAGTCGAGGGGATGGAATTGGTGGCGCCGGACTTTGCCCCCTTCGTCGTGCCCGTGACACTGGGCATCATCCTGATCCTGTTCTTCGTGCAGCGCTTCGGGACGGCGGTCGTCTCGGTGCTGTTCGGGCCGATCATGCTGGTCTGGTTCCTGACCATCGGCATCCTTGGCCTGCGGCATATCGGTGACGACTGGGCGATCTTCAGCGCGGTGAACCCCTGGCACGGCGTGCTGTTCCTGATCGAGAACGGCCATGCCTCGCTGATCGTGATGGGCTCGGTCTTTCTGGCCGTCACCGGGGGCGAAGCGCTTTATGCCGACATGGGGCATTTCGGCCGCCGCCCGATCCGCATCGCCTGGTCCGCGCTGGTCTTCCCCGCTCTGGTGCTGAGCTATCTGGGTCAGGGCGCGCTGGTGTTGGCGCATCCCGAAAAGGCGGGCAACCCGTTCTTCCTGATGGCCCCGGACTGGGCGCTGCTGCCGCTGGTGCTGCTGGCGACCTGCGCCACGGTGATCGCCAGCCAGGCGGTGATCTCGGGCGCCTTTTCGATGGTCAAGCAGGCGGTCCGCATGGGCCTGCTGCCGCGGATGGAGATCCTGCATACCTCGGAAAGCCAGTTCGGCCAGATCTACCTGCCCAAGGTCAACACGATCCTGGCGGTGGGCGTGGTCTTCCTGGTCCTGCAGTTCCAGTCCTCGTCCAACCTCGCCTCGGCCTATGGCATCGCGGTGACGGGCGACATGGTGATCACCTCAATCCTGGCGGCGGTGCTGTTCCGCCGGGTCTGGGGCTGGTCGCCGTTCCTGACCAACGTCGTCATCGGGCCGCTTCTGGCGATCGAGGTGATGTTCCTGATCGCCAATGCCACCAAGATCGTCGACGGCGGCTATGTGCCGATCCTGATCGCGACCGCGCTCTGCCTGCTGATGTGGACCTGGATGCGTGGCTCGGCCCATGTGCTGGCGCAGGCCCGGCGGGATGCGGTCAGCATCGACACGCTGATGATGACGATCCAGAAATCGAAGCGGATCAAGGAGGTGGCGGGCACCGCGGTCTTCCTGACCGCCGACCCCGAGGTCGCCCCTGCGGCACTGCTGCACAACATCAAGCACAACCAGGTGGTCCATGCCCAGAACCTGATCGTGGGCGTGAACATGGCCAACACACCCTATGTCGAGGAGGAGGATCGGCTGGAAATCACGCCGATCAACGACCGCTTCACCCGGATCAACCTGATCTTCGGCTATATGGAAGAGACCAACGTGCCGAAGGCACTGGCACTGGCCCGGCGGGCGGGGGTGAAATACGATATCATGGCGACCTCGTTCTTCCTGAACCGTCGGTCGTTCAAGTCGGGGAAAAAGCAGGGCCTGCCGCTCTGGCAGGAGCGCGTGTTCTTGGCGCTGACCCGCAGCGCGGCGGATGCGACCAGCTTCTACCGCCTGCCTGCGAACCGGGTGATCGAGCTTGGCCAGCAGATGGTGATCTGAGGGAGCTTTGCAATGACCGATCCCCTGCGCGTCTATCGCAAGCTGGCCCAGGCGAACCGGCTGGCCAATGCCCGGCTGCATCGCGCCTGTGCCGCGCTGGACCCGGTCGAGCTGTCGGCCCCGCGCCCGGCCTTCTTCGGGTCGATCCAAAAGACGCTGAACCACATCCTGATGGTCGACCGCTTCTACCTGAACGCGCTTCTCGGCCGCCCGCTTGACCGCGCGGCGCTGGACGAGGCGAGCTTCTGCCCCGACCTGTCCACCCTTGCCGCCTGGCAGGCAGACAGTGACGCGGCCCTCATCGCCCATGTCGAAGGCCTGTCGCCCGAGGCGCTGACCGGGATCGTCGCCATCGACCGGGGCGAGCGGGTGCAAAGCGACCGCCGCGACGATGTGCTGTCGCATATCTTCCAGCACCAGACGCATCACCGGGGTCAGGTGCATGGCCTCCTGTCCGCCACATCGGTCGCGCCGCCGCAGCTGGACGAGTTCATCGTGGGCGACGATGCAGCCGCCCGGGCCGAGGACATGGCGCGGCTCGGCTGGTCCGAGGCCGAGTTGATGCGCTAATCCGGGCGGCGCTTCCCGGTGGACCTTCCGCCCCCCGCGCCCTAGTCTTTCGCCCGAGTCACGAGGGTTCCATGTCCGACCAGCCCGCCTACCAGGTCCTTGCCCGCAAGTACCGCCCGCAAACCTTCGCCGACCTCATCGGGCAGGAGGCGATGGTTCGCACCCTGAAGAACGCCTTCGCCGCCGACCGCATCGCGCATGCCTTCGTGATGACCGGCGTCCGCGGGGTGGGCAAGACCACCACCGCCCGGATCATCGCCAAGGGGCTGAACTGCGTCGGGCCGGACGGGACCGGCGGGCCGACGACCGAACCCTGCGGGATCTGCGAGCCCTGCCGCGCCATCGCCGAGGGCCGCCATGTCGACGTGCTGGAGATGGACGCGGCCAGCCGTACCGGCGTGGGCGACATCCGCGAGATCATCGACTCAGTCCATTACCGGGCTGCCTCGGCGCGCTTCAAGGTCTACATCATCGACGAAGTCCACATGCTGTCGACCGCCGCCTTCAACGCATTGTTGAAGACGCTTGAGGAACCCCCGGCGCATGTGAAGTTCATCTTCGCCACCACAGAGATCCGCAAGGTCCCCGTCACCGTGTTGTCGCGCTGCCAGCGCTTCGACCTGAAGCGGATCGAGCCCGAGGTGATGATGGCGCACCTTGCCAAGGTGGCCGATCTGGAGGGCGCGAAGCTTGCCCCCGACGCGTTTGCGCTGATCACCCGCGCCGCAGAAGGCTCGGTCCGCGATGCGATGAGCCTGATGGACCAGGCCATCGCCCATGGCGCGGGCGAAACGACGGGCGATCAGGTCCGCGCCATGCTGGGCCTGGCCGACCGGGGCCGCACGCTCGACCTCTTCGACCTGATCATGCGGGGCGACGCCGCCACCGCGCTGTCCGAGCTTTCGGCGCAATATGCCGATGGCGCCGACCCGATGGCCGTGCTGCGCGATCTGGCCGAGATCACCCACTGGATTTCCGTCATCAAGATCAACCCCTCGGCCGCCGAGGACCCGACCACGCCGCCCGACGAACAGACGCGCGGGCAGGACATGGCGGCGCGCCTGCCGATGCGCGCCCTCACCCGGATGTGGCAGATGCTGCTGAAGGCGATCGAAGAGGTGGCGTTGGCCCCGAACGCCATGATGGCCGCCGAGATGGCGGTGATCCGGCTGACCCATGTCGCCGACCTGCCCGACCCGGAAACTCTGGTGAGGAAATTGCAGGACAGTCCGCGTCCGCCCGCTGGCCCCTCCGGCGGCGGCATTCCCGGTGGTGCACCCGCTGGCGGCGGCAGCCTCCACGCCCCGCGTCTTGCGCCCGTCCACGCCGCCCCGGCACGCGGCCCGGTGATGACCGCCGCCGCCCCGGCGCTGGCCGAAGGCCAGCTGCAGGTCTACGCCAGCTTCGCGCAGGTGATCGAACTGATCCGCGCGAAACGCGACATGCTGCTCTTGAACGAGGTCGAGACAGGCCTCCGCCTTGTCCGCTACGCCCCCGGCCGGATCGAGTTCGAACCCGCCCCCGGCGCCAAGCCCGACCTCGCCGCCCGCCTCGGCCAGCGCCTGCAGGGCTGGACCGGCGCGCGCTGGGGGGTCTCGGTCGTCGCCTCCGGCGGCCAGCCCAGCATCGCCGAGGCGCGCGACGCCGAACTGTCGGAAGTCCGCGCCCAGGCGGCCGAGAACCCTCTCGTGCAGGCGATCCTCACCGCCTTCCCCGGCGCAAAGATTTCCGAGGTCCGCTCGCCCGAGGCGATCACCGCGGAGGCCGCCGAAGCCGCCCTGCCGCAGGCCGACCCCGAGCTCGACGACGACTGGGACCCGTTCGAGGAATGATCCCCCGCCGCGCCACGCGGGCGGATGCCGCCACCCTCGCGCGGCTCAATGCCCATGTGCAGGGCTGGCATGCCGCGCGCTACCCCGAGGCCTTCTTCCCGACCCCCGACCCGGACGCCCTGACCGCCTGGTTCGCCGACCGCCTGTCGGACCCCGGCTGCACCGCCTTCCTGACCGGCGAGCCTGCCACCGGCTATGCCCTCTGCCAGCTCCAGACGCGGGAGGCGTCGATCTTCTCGCCCGCCATCCGCCGCCTGATGATCGACCATATCGCCGTCGTCCCCGAGGCCCGCCGCCGGGGCCAGGGCCGCGCGCTTCTGGAGGCCGCCCGCCAGCTTGCCCGCGACTTGTGGGTCGACGAAATCCTGCTCGACACCTGGGAGGCGAACCGCGACGCACATGCCTTCTTCCGCGCCGCAGGCTTTTCCCCGCGCAGAATGCTGTTCCGCGCCACGCCCTGAGCTTGCGCCCTGCCCCGCCAACCCATATCTCAAGGGAAACGGACGGAGAACGAGATGCTGAAGGGTCTGGGCGGCTTGGGCGGGCTTGGCGACATGGCCAAGATGATGAAGGCCGCCACCGAAATGCAGGGCAAGCTGGCCGGGCTGCAAGAGGAGCTGGGCCGCACGGTCGTCATGGGCGAGGCCGGGGCCGGGCTGGTCAAGGCCCGGGCGACGGCGAAGGGCGAGGTCACCGGCCTGGACATCGACCCCTCGATCCTGGTCGCCAGCGAGAAGGAAGTGGTCGAGGACCTGATCCTTGCCGCCATCCACGATGCCCAGGACCGGGCGCGCCAGCGCAGCGAGCAGGAAATGTCGAAGCTGGCCGAATCGCTGGGCCTGCCGCCCGGCATGAAGCTGCCGTTCTGACCCGGCGGCCATGGCGGACGAGACCGGCATCGAGGCGCTGATCGAACTGATGGCGCGGCTTCCCGGCCTCGGGCCAAGGTCCGCCCGTCGCGCGGTGCTGGTGCTCCTGAAGAAACGCGCGCAGCTGATGGCCCCTTTGGCGCAGGCACTGGCCGAGGTGGCGCTGGCCGCGAAGGAATGTCGGGTCTGCGGCAACATCTCCACGGCGGAAGTCTGCGCCATCTGTGCCGATCCGGCCCGGGCGACGGGGGAAATCTGCGTGGTTGAGGATGTCGCCGACCTCTGGGCCATGGAACGCGGCCAGGTCTTCCGGGGCCGGTATCATGTGCTGGGCGGCACGCTCTCTGCGCTGGACGCCGTCGGCCCCGAGGAGCTGGGCATTCCCCGCCTTGTGGCCCGCGTGGCCGAGGAATCCGCGCGCGAGGTCATTCTGGCGCTGAACGCCACTGTCGACGGCCAGACCACCGCGCATTACATCGCCGACGCCCTGTCCGGCACCGCGGCGCAGATCACCACGCTGGCACAGGGCGTCCCCATCGGCGGCGAGCTGGACTATCTCGACGACGGCACCATCGGCGCGGCGCTGCGGGCAAGGCGCAGGCTGTGACCCACCGCCTCGACCTCGACGAGAAGACGCAGTCGCACGAGGAGCCAGCGTAGGCGATTCGCGCCGGAGGGTTAACGCCCCACCCTCCCGACGCGCGTATGTATGGAAGCCATACGCAATCCATACCGGAACCAGACGGCCAATCCGGCCCAACGGTCTCCGGTTAAGCAAGCGCTCTCAAAGGCTTGCAGGTTCCAATCCCAGAAGCCCCGGCAACTCCGCCATCCGGTGAAACAGCGGCACCCCCAGCGCCGTCAGTTGCCGGGCGGTCACGGTCTCCGCCCCATGCGCCGCAAAGCCCAGCACCCGCATCCCCGCCGCCAGCCCCGCCTGCGCGCCCGAGGCGCTGTCCTCGATCACCACGCACCCCTCGGGCCGCGCCCCGCAAGCCCTTGCCGCTGCAAGATAAACATCCGGCGCAGGCTTCGGCGCGCCCATCCCTTGCCCCGACAACACCGCCCTGAACCGGCCGAACATCCCATGCTGGCCAAGGGTGATCTCCATCTTCTCCAGCGACCCGTTCGACCCCATCGCATAGGGAATCCCGGCCTGATCCAGCCGGTCCAGCACCCCAGTGACATCTGGCACCAAGGGCACGCCCTCGGCCAGCATCGCATACATCCGCCGATAGAAATCCGCGACCCAACCCTCCGGCAACCGGGCCCCCGCCGCCCGCGCCCGCGCCGCCACCATCTCGACCGTGCCGCCCAGGAACTCCGCCTCGAACCGGTCCAGCGACATCGGCAGGCCGTGAGCCGCAAGGTCTTGCAGGAACAGGGCAAATGTCGGCCCCTCGCTGTCAACCACGACCCCGTCGCAGTCGAAGAGCACGGCTTCGGGGCGGGTCATTCCGGGGCTCTCAACAAGGTCACGACGGTGTCGCCATACTTTCTCTGGTCGAGCAGTGCAAACCCCTCTGGCACGCGTGGGGCCACGCCTTCCTCCCAGACCACCATCGCGCCCGGCGCAATCCATCCGCCCTTCAGCGCTGCCCCAAGGGCCGCTTCGCCGAACCCCTTCCCGTAGGGAGGATCAAGGAAAACAAGACCATAGCCTTCGCCCGGGCTCACCCCCAGCCGGGTTGCATCCTGCCGGATCACCTGCGTCTCGCCCTCGACCCGCATTTTCGCGATATTGGCCCGAATCAGCGCCAGCGCCTTGGCGCCGTCATCGACGAATGTCGCCTGCACCGCCCCCCGGCTCAGGCTTTCCAGCCCCAGCGCCCCGGTCCCGGCGAACAGGTCCAGCACCCGCGCCCCTGCGACCGGGTTGCCATGGGCATTGATCAACAGGTTGAAGATCGCCTCGCGCACCCGGTCCGAGGTGGGCCGCAGATGCGCGGCTGCATCGCCCTCGCCCACCTCCGCCAGCTTCAGGCCCCGGCGTGCGCCGCCGATGATCCTCATCCCTTCAAGAGCGCCTTCAGGTCCGCCGCGGTCTCGATCACCTCGGGCGCGGGGGACCTGCCCATCTCGATCAGCCGCTTGCCGACCATATAGGCACGGCTGTCGTTCATCGCATCCACCGCCAGCAGATCGGCACCCCGGTAATACCAGAAGCTTGCCGCATCGCCCTCGCCCTTGCGGGTGACGATCCGGTCGTAGCCGCTGTTCAGGCCCGCGATCTGCAGCTTCAGGTCATACTGGTCCGACCAGAACCAGGGCTTCGCCCGATAGGGCTCGCCCGCCCCCAGGATGTTCGCCGCCACCGCCTCGGCCTGGTCGATAGCATTGCCGACCGATTCCAGCCGGATGCGCGCCCCCTTCCAGGGGAAGGACGCGCAATCCCCCGCCGACCAGATCGCGGGGTCCGAGGTGCGGCCCAGTTCGTCAGTGGCGATGCCGTTGTCCAGGACCAGCCCCGCCGCATCGGCCAGATGAGTGTTGGGCGTGATCCCGACCCCGACGATCACGAAATCCGCGGGCAACATGCGCCCGTCCTTCAGGAGCGCGCCTTCCACCCGGTCGTCACCAACCAGCCGGTCGAGGCCGGTCTCTTCCAGCACCTTCACCCCATGCGCCTTATGCAGCGCGCGGACGTAATCCGAGGTCTCGGGCGAAGCCACCCGTTGCAGGATGCGCGGCGCCATCTCCAGCACCGTCACGTCCAGCCCCAGCTTCGCCGCCACCGCCGCCGCCTCCAGCCCGATATAGCCGCCGCCGACGATGATCACCCGGCGGCTTGGGCGGAACTCGGCCCGCATCGCGTCGACATCGGCCAGGGTGCGCACAGTGTAGACGCCGTCCAGCGACCCGCCGAGGGCCGCGGGCAGCCGGCGCGGGGTCGAGCCGGTGGTCAGCGCCAGATGGTCATATTCCAGCGCCTCTCCGCCCACGGTCACGGTCTTCGCCACCGGGTCGAGGTCCGTCACCGCCTGGCCCAGCCGCAGCTCCACGCCGTTCTCCGCCCAGAACTCCGGCGCGCGCAGCCAGAGCCGGTCCTCCTCCATCTCGCCCAGCAGATAGGCCTTCGACAGCGGCGGGCGCTGATAGGGCGGCGCGGGCTCGTCGCCCAGCATCACGATCTCGCCCTGATGCCCGAGCGTCCGCAGCTTCGCGGCCAGTGCCGCACCCGCCTGTCCGGCCCCGACGATCACCACCCGCATTGCGCACCCCCTCTGGCATGTTCCGCCGGGGAGCCTATAACCCAATCAAAGCAAGGCGCAACGCGATGAGGAAGGAAATCCGTCAATGACGATCGCAATCGGTTCCCCCCTGCCCGAGGCCACCCTTCTGAAGATGGGCGAGAACGGCGCCGAGGCGGTGACGCTCGCCGACCGGCTCAAGGGTCGCAAGGTGGTGATCTTCGGCCTGCCCGGCGCCTATACCGGCACCTGCTCCACCGCGCATGTCCCCAGCTTCATGCGTACCGCCAAGGCCTTCGCCGACAAGGGCGTGGACGAGATCATCTGCGTCTCGGTCAACGACCCCTTCGTGATGAAGGCCTGGGGCGAGGCGACGGGTGCCACCGCCGCCGGGATCACCATGCTGGCCGATGCCGATGCCAGCTTCACCAAGGCCCTGGACCTGACCTTCGATCTGCCGCAGTTCGGCTTCTTCGCCCGGTCGAAGCGCTATTCGCTGCTGGCCGAGGACGGTGTCGTGACCCAGTTCAACCCGGAAGCCGGGCCGGGCTGCGAGATTTCGGCGGGCGAACACCTGCTGTCGCAGCTCTGACCCACCGCTCGTCGTCGCCTTCGCCGCTTCTCGCTGGACCCACCCGAGGAGAAGCCGAAGGCGCACGACGAGGCCTCACCCCTCGCGCACGTGGCGCTGGAAGGCGCGCTTCAAGAGGTCCAGCTCGGCCCGCAGCAGGCTCAGCTCGGCACGGATATCCTCGTCCAGCGGCTGACCTGCGACCAGGGTGAATTGCGCCAACGCCACCCCGCCGGACTGGACGAGGAAGGTCTGAACCCCTTCGTTCAGCGCCCAGGCCGGGATGGGCACCCGCAGGGCGAAGCGCCCCGCCTTGCCGGTCACGGGCCGAACCTCCACCCCCTCGACCGTGCGGCCCTCGTGCAGCACCTCGATCACCGGGGCCTTGTCGGAGCCGGTCACCATCGCTTCCCAGACCCCGCCCGCGATCCGGCCCTGCTCGATCATTAGCCCTGCGGTCATCATCTTTCCCTTAGAGTTCGGCGCGCGGGCGGCGGCTGACCACCAGGTCACGGATCACGATCCGGCTCATGCCGGCATCGTTCAGGATCAGGTCGAGCCAGGCGCGCTCGATCCGCTTGTCGTTCAGCCCGGCATAGGCGAGGTCGAATTCCGCCAGCTTCTCGCGGCCTGCCTCGGGCAAGGCACTGACCGGCTGGGCCAGGTTGGGACCATGCTTGATGTTCAGCCGGGCGAAGGCCTTCACCGGGCGGTCGCAGTCGACCAGAAGCTCGGCGCGCACCAGATGCCGCGCCTTCAACCCTTCGACCGCCGCGACGGGCAGGTTCAGCGCCAGCGACAGGAAGCTGCCCCGGAAGCCGAAGACGTCTATGGCCAACCCATAGGGCGCACGGTCCTCGGCCTTGGCGTTGCGGACCTGCCGCACCACCACCTCGCCCAGCGGGCAGTCGTGGTAGAGCGCTACACCCTCGCCCAGCGCGGTCCGGTCAGCAGAGGCCACCGCGCCGGGGTTCGCCAGTGCCCCGCGCCACAGGTCGGGGCGCCAGGACCAGTCAGTGCCAAGCGGCATCTGCGGCAGGCTTGCGCCCAAAGACGGCACCGCCAGCCGCGCATCCGCGGCCTGCATCACCCGGTCGAACTGCGCCCGCAGTCCCCGCGCCTCGCTCCGCAGGGCGCGCAGCTCATGGCTTTCCAGATCGGGCGTCGTCTCGGCCAGCCGCACCCAGCGCTCTTCGGTCCGGCGTTGATGCCAGCCTGCAAGAGCCCGGGCGATGCGGCCGGCCATGGTGCCTTACTGGTCCATGTAGACGTGGCTTTCGGCCTTCGCGCCCGGATGCGTGACCGCCCCCCAGCGCGCGCCGCCGACCAGCTTGGCGAACTTGTGCACCGCGCCGGAGGTGTATTGCGTCTTGCGCGGGCCTTTCCACTCGGCCTTGCGTTTCGCCAGTTCTTCGTCCGACAGATCCACCGACAGCTCGCCGGTCAGGGCGTTCAGGCTGATCATGTCGCCATTCTTCAACAGCGCGATCGGCCCGCCATGCGCCGCTTCCGGCCCGACATGGCCGACGCAGAAGCCCCGCGTCGCGCCGCTGAACCGGCCGTCGGTGATCAGCGCCACCTTCTTGCCCATGCCCTGACCAGACAGCGCGGCGGTGGTCGCCAGCATCTCGCGCATTCCCGGGCCGCCCGCCGGGCCTTCGTTGCGGATGACGATGACCTCGCCTTCCTTGTAGCCGCGTTGCTTCACCGCCTCGAAGGCGTCTTCCTCGCATTCGAAGACCCGCGCCGGGCCTTTGAACACCTGCTCGGCCTCGGTCATGCCCGCGACCTTCACGATGGCCCCGTCGGGCGCGAGGTTGCCCTTCAGGCTGACGACGCCGCCGGTCTTGGTGATGGGCGAGTTGATGTGATAGATCACCCGGCCGTCCGCCTCGCCCCGGATTTCCTCAAGGCTCTCGCCCAGGGTCTTGCCGCTGGCGGTGATGCAGTCGAGGTGCAGCAGCCCCTCGCGCGCCAGTTCCTTCATCACCACCGCGACGCCACCCACTTCGTGCAGGTCCTTGGCGACGTATTTCCCGCCGGGCCGCAGGTCGACGAAATAGGGCGTGTCCTTCATGATCTTGGCGACGTCGAACAGGTCGAAGTCCAGCCCCGCCTCGTTCGCCAGCGCGGGCAGGTGCAGCGCCGCGTTGGTCGACCCGCCAGTGCAGCCCACCACGCGGGCGGCGTTTTCCAGCGCCTTCAGCGTCACGATATCCCGCGCGCGGATGTTCTTCTCGATCAGGTGCATCACCGCCACGCCCGAAGCCTCGCCATACTGGTCGCGGGATTCGTAAGGCGCGGGGGCCGAGGAGGAGTTCAGCAGCGCAAGGCCGATGGCTTCCGACACGCAGGCCATGGTGTTCGCCGTGTACTGCGCCCCGCAGGCACCCGAGGACGGGCAGGCCACCCGCTCCATGATCTCCAGTTCCGCGTCCGACAGGTTTCCGGCCTGGTGCTTGCCCACCGCCTCGAACATGTCCTGCACGGTCAGGTCCTGGCCGTTGTAGCGGCCCGGCAAGATGGACCCGCCATAGATGAAGACGCTCGGCACGTTCAGCCGAACCATCGCCATCATCATCCCCGGCAGCGACTTGTCGCAGCCCGCCAGCCCGACGATGGCGTCGTAGCAATGGCCGCGCATCGTCAGTTCCACCGTGTCGGCGATGGCATCGCGGCTGGCGAGCGAGGACCGCATCCCCTCATGCCCCATGGCGATGCCGTCGGTCACGGTGATGGTGGTGAACTCACGCGGGGTGCCGCCGCCTTTCTTCACGCCCTGCTTCACGATCTGTGCCTGACGGTTCAGCGCGATGTTGCAGGGGGCCGCCTCGTTCCAGCAGGTCGCCACGCCCACCCAGGGCTGGTGGATTTCTTCCTCGGTGATCCCCATCGCGTAGAAATAGCTGCGATGCGGAGCGCGCGCCGGGCCTTCGGTCACATGGCGGCTGGGAAGCTTCGACTTGTCGAAACGCTGGTTGGTCATGGCGGCTCCTCGCGGGAATTGGCTTGGCCGCAAGGGATAAAGGCCCGCCCGGTCAGGGGCAAGCCGATTTGGGACCGTCAGTTGCCGTTGATCGCGACGGTGGCGCTCTGCATCAGCCCATCAAGCTGCAGCCGAAGGCTGTCGACGAAGCCGACATAGGCCTTCAGCGGCCCGGCCAGCGCGGGCACCGCCTGGGCCAAAGCGTCGGCACTGCCATAGATCGCCGAGCCCAGGATCGCGACCGTCAGCACCAGAAGGAAACCGCTGCGGAAGCTGCTGCGCCCTTCGGCGGGCTGCGACGCGGCCTCCGCCGCCATGCTCTCATCCTGAGACATCTCTGCCGGGCGCAGGGTAGAGTTGATTTCCTCGACATCCGGAAGCCGGGTGCGCCGGGCCGACAGCGTGTCGTCGACCTCGGGCTCTGCCGCCGGGATGGTCTCGACCGGCTTCTTCGCGGCCGGAATCGCGGCCTCGATCCCGAGATCGGTCTGGGTCTCCAGCGGCCTTGCCGCCTCGGCGCGCCGGGCCACGGCCTCGCGCTCGGCCTCCTCGCGCAGGATGGCCAGCACGGATTCGTCCACCGCATAGGCCGCCGGAGCCGCTGCGGGCGCGTCGGCGTCCGACGCATCCCCGGCCTCGTCCGCCGCCTGCGCATCCTCGGCGAGCACGGCATCCGCAACCATGGCCTCGACCGCCGGAACCGCGCCGACCGCCGTGACCGGCATAATGTCCTCGACCACCGCAGAGGCTTCCACCACGGGATCGGCGGCCACAGTTTCGGCGGCCTCAATCACATCGTCCGCCGGAGCGATTTCGGCAAAGGCCACCTCGACCTCATCACCGGCAAGGGTCTCTTCACCTTCGGCGACGGCAACGACGCTGTCCTCCGCCGCAACCACTTCCACGACCGGTGCAGCTTCGGGCTCCGGATCGACCGGCGAAGCTTCGGCAGGCGCGGGGTCTTCAGGCGCGGGGGGCGACTCCACAACCGGAGCGATATCCTCGACCGGGGCTACAGTGGCCGGTTCCACGATGGGCTGGGGTGCGACCGGCTCGGGTGCCGGCGGCGCGACAGGCGCGGCCACGGTCTCTGCCCCCGCGGCACGCGGGCGCATCTGGAACCAGGCATGGCCGCAGTTCGCGCATTGCACGTCGCGGCCGGTTTCCGGGATCGCGTCCTCGGGGACCTCGTACTTCGCCTCACAGTTCGGGCAAACCAAACGCATTTTCGTCCCTCAACGCCTGTTTTCCGGCTGCTCCGTCAAAGTTGTAATCCCTAATTCCAGTCGTTCCAAGGGTTTGTCGCGTGCCCTTGTGCAATCGTTTCGCCCTGTGCGATGGAAAGCGCAGTGTCGGCGGCAGTGCGCCGACCCAACCGTCGGGCCGGGGCAGCGAGGAAACAGCGTGATCAGCTTCGAAAACGTGGCCTACAGCTATGGCGGGGGCGAGCTTCTGTCGGATGTCTCGCTCAAGCTGGCGCCGGGATCGTTCCACTTCCTGACCGGGCCCTCGGGCGCGGGCAAATCCACTTTCCTGAAACTCGCCTATGCCGAGCTGCGGCCGACCTCGGGGCGCGTCACGCTGTTCGACAACGACGTGACGAAGCTTTCCCGCGACGATGTTGCCCGGGCCCGCCGCCGGATCGGCATCGTGCATCAGGACTGCAAGTTCCTGGACCACATGACGCTTGCCGCCAACATGGCGCTGCCGTTCACCGTCTCCGACCGCGAAAGCGACGCGCAGGACATGGACGAGCTTCTGGGCTGGGTCGGCCTCAAGCACCTGGCAGATGCCCTGCCCCCGCAGATGTCCGGCGGCGAACGCCAGCGCGCCGCCCTGGCCCGCGCGGTCATCGTCGACCCCGACGTGATCCTTGCGGACGAACCCACCGGCAACGTCGACTGGGAGATGTCGCTGCGCATCCTGACGCTACTGGTCGAACTGAACAAGATGGGCAAGACCATCCTCGTCGCCACCCACGACCTGAACCTGATCCGTCAGGCCAAGGCGCAGATCCAGGCCCGGGTGCTGCGCATCGCGAAGCACCGTGTCCAGCTAGCGGGGGCCGACCTGTGAAACTCCCCAAGGCCAAGCCCGCCAGCCCCGCCACCCGCGCGCTGGAAGTCGTCCCGCCCTCCGGCCCCACCGCCTGGCTCACCACCTTCACCGCCGGGGCGATGACCTTCCTCTGCGTCTTCGCCCTCGCGCTCTCGCTCGCCTCCGGCCGGCTGGCCACCCGCTGGTCCGAGGCGCTGGCGAAAACCGCGACCATCCGGCTGTCCGCCCCGGTAGAGCAGGTGCAGATCCAGACCGATGCGATCCTCGCCACCCTTGCCATCACTCCCGGTGTCGCCAGCTACCGCGTTATCGACGATGCCGAGACGAAGAAGCTGCTGGAACCCTGGTTCGGTCCCGGCCTGCCGGTCGAGGCCCTGCCGATCCCCCGGCTGATCGAGGTGGTCGAGGCCGACCAGCCCTATGATTCCGAGGGCCTGCGCCAGCGCCTGACCGCCGAGGCCCCCGGCGCGGTGCTGGACGACCACACCCGCTGGCGCCGCCCGCTGGCCGAGGCCGCCTCCCGCATCCGCCTCCTCGGCGTGCTCTCGATCGTGCTGATCGGGGCCGCGATGGCCGCGATGATCACCCTGGCCGCCCGCGCCGCCCTTGCCACCAACGCGGAAGAGATCCGCGTTCTCCGCCTGGTCGGCGCCAAGGACAGCTATATCGCCCGCGCCTTCGTCCGCCGCTTCACGCTGCGCACCCTGGCCGGGGCCGCCGTGGGCGCCGCCGCAGGCCTGGTCGGTGTCGCCGCCCTGCCCGCCGCCGATGCCGCCGGAGGGTTCCTGACCGGGCTTGGCTTTTCCGGCACCGGCTGGCTCTGGCCCTTTGCCCTGCCACCGCTGGCTGCTATCGTGGCCTTCCTCGCCACCCGCCGCGCCGCCTTCCAGAAACTGCGAGAGCTGACATGACCCCGATCCGCTGGTTTCTGTCGCTGGTGTTCATCATCCAGATGTATCTGGCGATGGCGGTGATCGCGGTGGTCTTCGCCCCCTGGGCGCTGGTCTCGCGCCACGGTGCGCGGGTTGCCTGCAAGACATTCTGCCGCTGGGTGATCTTCTCGCTTCGCGTCCTGACCGGCCTGAAATCTGAAGTCCGCGGCACGCCGCCCGTCGGCGAGGCGCTGATCGCCGCCAAGCACCAGAGCTTCCTCGACATCATCCTGATCTTCAATGCCGTCCCGGCAGGCAAGTTCATCATGAAGCGCGAGCTGATGTTCGCCCCTTTCCTCGGCCAGTATGCGTTGCGGATCGGCTGCGTCCCGGTGGACCGCGGCAAGCGGGGTGCGGCCATCGCCCGGATGAAGGCCGACGTGGCCGCGGGCGCGGCGGAACCGGGACAGCTGATCATCTACCCGCAAGGCACGCGCGTCGCCCCCGGCGCGACGAAATCCTACAAGGTCGGCACCGGGCTGCTTTACGAACAGCTCGCCCAGCCCTGCTATCCTGTCGCCGCCAATGTGGGGGTGTTCTGGCCCAAGCGCGGCATCCTGCGCAAACCCGGCCTTGCGGTGGTGGAGTTCCTTGCCCCCATCGCACCCGGCCTGCCGGTGGCCGAGTTCATGACGCGCCTCGAATCCGAGGTCGAAACCCATTCCAACCGCCTGATGGCCGAGGCCGGGTTCAAGGGCTGATGGGCAGCCGGGCCGAAAGCCTTGCCCATATGCTCGACTGCCTGTCAGAGCTGCCGCTGACGCACTGCCGGATGATGGGGGAATATGTCCTTTATCTCGACGGCAAGGTGGTGGCGGTCATCGCCGACGACCGGCTGTGGCTGAAGCCCACGCCGGGCGGGCTAGCCTGCCTTTCCGACTGCCCGCGCGAGGCGCCCTTTCCCGGCGGAAAGGACTGGATTTCGGCCGACAGCCTGCTGGACGAGCCCGACCGCCTGGTCCCCGCGCTGCGCGCCATTGCGGCCGATCTGCCAGCGCCGAAGCCGAAAGCACGGAAGTCAAAACCCTAGATCAGGCCTTCCTTGCGGAACAGCGCCTTGAGGTCGGTCTCGGGGCGCGCGCCGAAATGGCTGATCACCTCGGCCGCGGCGACGCAGCCCATGCGACCGGCAGTCGAAAGCGGCTGCCCGGTTGCGAGACCGTAGAGAAAGCCGGCGGCGAACTGGTCGCCCGCGCCGGTGGCATCCACCGGGACGACACGGCGGACGGGGACGATGGCCTGCTCCTCGCCCCGGACGACGATCACGTCATGGCCCGACCGGGTGCAGACGACCAGCCCGGCATCCTCCGCCGCCTGTCCCAGCGCGGCGGAAAGGTCGGTCTGGTACAGCGAGGACCATTCGTGTTCGTTGCCGATCACATAGTCGAGGCTTTTCACCAGCCGCCGGAAATCGCCCCGGTGCCGGTCGACGCAGAACGGATCGGAAAGCGCGATACCGGCCTTGCCGCCCGCCTTGTGGCAGAGATCGACCGCCCGCTCGAAGGCCTGCTTGCCCTTGGGCTTGTCGTAAAGGTAGCCCTCCAGAAACAGGATATCGGCGCTGCCCGCCACGCTGTCGGACACGTCGTCCGGGCCAAGCTCCGAGGAGATGCCGAGATAGGTGTTCATCGACCGCTCCCCGTCCGGCGAGACGAAGATCATCGAGCGCGAGGTCGGCAACTCGCCCCCCGGCACCGGCGGGTTGACGAAATCGGTTCCCTCCTGCGCCATGGTCTGGGCGTAGAAGCGGCCCAGCGCATCGTCATGCACACGCCCGATGAAGGCGGTGGTCAGCCCAAGACTGCCCAGCCCCGCCAGCGTGTTCGCCACCGATCCGCCCGGCGCCTGCTGGCGGTTGGTCATCGCGCCATACAGAAGCTCGCCCCGTTCCCGCTCCACCAGTTGCATGATGCCCTTCTGGATGCCCATCAGGTCGAGGAAACTGTCGTCGGCGGTGGAAAACACATCGACGATGGCATTGCCGATGCCGACGACCTGGTAGGACTTCATGCGGTCTTCTCCGGGTAAAGGCACCAGTCCCGGATCGGGCAGATGCCGCATTTGGGTTTGCGCGCGACGCAGATATACCGGCCATGCAGGATAAGCCAGTGATGCGCATGGCCCTGATATTCCACCGGCACATTGTCCTCGATGGCACGTTCGACCGCCACCTCGTCGCGGCCGGGGCAGATGCCGGTGCGGTTGCCGACGCGGAAGATATGCGTGTCCACCGCCTGCGCCGGGTGGTGGAACCACATGTTCAGCACCACATTCGCGGTCTTGCGCCCCACCCCCGGCAGGGATTGCAGCGCCGCGCGGGAGGACGGAACCTCGCCGCCGAAATTCTCGATCAAGAGGCGCGAGAGCCGGATGACGTTCTTCGCCTTGTTGCGGTAAAGGCCGATGGTGCGGATATGCTCGATCAGGCCTTCCTCACCCAGCGCCAGCATCTTTTCCGGCGTGTCGGCAATCTGGAAAAGCTTGCGGGTGGCCTTGTTCACCCCCGCGTCGGTGGCCTGGGCCGACAGCGCCACCGCCACCAGCAGGGTGAAGGCGTTGACATGTTCCAACTCGCCCTTCGGGTGGGGCTCGGCCTCGGCGAAGCGGGCGAAGATCAGTTTCAGCGTGGCATAGGGAAGCTGCGGGGTCATCCGGCCTTTGCAGCACGAAAGGCGCCCCGCGACAAGCCGCAGGAAACGGGTCGCGAACCTGGGGCACGCCGATTAGGTTGGGCACAAGGAGACAGCCATGACCGACCTTTCCCCCGCCTACCATTACCAGGTGATCACCCGCGCGCTTGAGGTGATCGACGCCGAGGGTCCCGCGCTGACGCTGGAGGCGCTGGCGCAGCGGATGACGATGAGCCCGGCGCATTTCCAGCGGGTGTTCAGCCAATGGGTCGGCGTCAGCCCGAAGCGCTATCAGCAATACCTGACGCTGGGCCATGCCCGCTGCCTGCTCGCCGAACGGCACACCATGCTGGGCACCGCGCTCGCGACCGGGCTGTCGGGGACGGGGCGCCTGCACGACCTGTTCCTGACCTGGGAGGCGATGTCTCCCGGCGACTATGCAAGGGGCGGCGCCGGGCTGGAGATCCGCTGGGGCTGGTTCGAAAGCCCCTTCGGCCCGGCGCTGGTGATGGCGACCGACAAGGGCATCTGCGGCATGGGTTTCGCCGACGAGATCGGCGCGGAAGCGGCGCTTGCAGACCTGACCGGCCGCTGGCCCAAGGCCACCTACATCGAGGACCCGGCGGCCCTGCGCCCCCTCGTCGACGCCGCGATGGGCGGAGAGGCCGCCAGCCTGCACCTGATCGGCGCCCCCTTCCAGATCAAGGTCTGGGAGGCGCTGCTCGCCATCCCCTCGGGCCATGTCACCACCTATGCCGACATCGCCGGGGCCATCGGCCACCCTACGGCGCACCGGGCGGTGGGGACGGCAGTCGGGCGGAACCCGATCAGCTTCCTGATCCCCTGCCACCGGGCCTTGCGCCGCGACGGGGGCCTGGGCGGCTATCACTGGGGCCTGCCCCGCAAGCGCGCCATGCTCGCCTGGGAGGCCGCTCGCACAGAAGTGTAATGCGCGGAACCCTGCCGAAGCCTTCGGGAACCCGCAACCTCTCGACGGCGTTCATGTATTGTGGCACGGGTCTGGAGACAGGCCCGGGAACGGGCGAATGCGAGGCGAGAGCAACATGATGATGAAGACCCAACTGATCCTGGCGGCGACGGGGACCCTCCTCTTGACCGCTTGCGTCGATCCCAATGCCTATCCTAACGACCCGAACGCGCGGCAGCGCAACGGTGCGATCATCGGCGGCCTGACCGGTGCCGTCGCGGGGGCCGCGGTATCCTCGGACAGCGACCGCCTCAAGGGCGCAATCATCGGCGGCGCGCTGGGTGCGGGCACCGGCGCGATCATCGGTGCTGACCTCGACCGTCAGGCGGCCGAACTGCGCGGCTCGCTCAGCTCGAACATCTCGGTCACCAACACCGGTGACTATCTGATCGTGAACATGCCGCAGGACGTTCTTTTCGCGACCGACAGCGCCACGGTCCGGCCGGACCTGCGCCGCGACCTGAACACGGTGGCCTCGAGCCTGCTGAAATATCCGAACAGCCGGATCGAGGTGATCGGCCACACCGACAACACCGGCAGCGCAGCATACAACCAGGATCTGTCGCAACGCCGCGCGGTGTCGGTGGCCAGCGTGCTTCGCGAAAGCGGTGTGCCCAGCGGGCGGATCGCGGCCTATGGCCGGGGCGAAGACCAGCCCGTCGCGTCGAACCTGACGGCGGAAGGCCGCGCGAAGAACCGTCGGGTCGAGATCATCATCCGCCCGGTCAAGTAATCGGCTAGTCGGCGTAAATTCCGGAACGGGGCCAGCTTCGGCTGGCCCTTTTTCGTTGTGATCCCTGCCAGATCGGTCATATTTCCAGACCAATAGCGGGGTCTGCCATGCCGTTCCTGAAAGTCACGCCGGAGAAGCTGTCACATTCCGTCGTCCGCCAGATCGAACAGCTGATCCTGCGCGGCATCCTGCGCCCCGGCGAGCGGCTGCCGTCCGAACGCGACCTCGCCGACAAGCTGGGCGTCTCGCGCCCCTCGCTGCGCGATGCCATCGCCGACCTGGCCGACCGCGGGCTTCTGGTCAGCCGGGCAAGCTCGGGCATCTTCGTGGCGGAAGTGCTGGGCTCGGCCTTCTCTCCTGCGCTGACCCAGCTCTTCTCCACCCATGACGAGGCGGTCTTCGACTACATCAGCTTCCGCCGCGACATCGAGGGGCTGGCGGCGGAACGCGCCGCGACCTTCGGATCGGAAACCGACCTGAAGCTGATCGCCACGATCTTCGGCAAGATGGAATTGGCGCATCAGAAGCGCGACCCCTCGGACGAGGCGGAGCTGGACGCGGAATTCCACATGGCGATCATCGAGGCGAGCCACAACGTGATCATGCTGCACATGCTGCGCTCGATGTTCGAGCTGCTGCGGCAGGGGGTCTTCTACAACCGGCAGGTCATGTTCAGGAACCGGATGACGCGGGACCAGCTTCTTGACCAGCACCGGGCGATCAACGCGGCGATCCAGGCACGCGATCCGGCGGCGGCGCGGGCGGCGGTGGCGGCGCATATGGCCTATGTGGAACAGGCCTTCCACGACCAGATGCGCGCCGAAAAGCACGAATCCATCGCCCGGCAGCGGCTGGAGCAGGAGACCAGCCGCTAGCCCTTCAGCGGCAGGTGCAGCTCGGTGATCAGGTCTTCCGGCGCGGTGTCCATCGGTGTGTTGAGGTAGACCTCGAAGGACGGCGTGTCGGCCGGCTCCTCGCCCGACTGCGGCAGCCAGAGGCCGAACAGCTCGTCATAGGCGGCGGGCAGTCCGGCATAGGGGCCCTTGTAGGTCAGCACGGCCTGCCGTCCACCGGGCAGCGTGACCCCCTCAAGCGGCGCGGACAGATCGGCCTGACCCTTGATCTCGAACCCCGCATGGCTGCGCAGGTCGGGCTCGGCCACCGACTGCGGGTCGTCGTAGAAGACCGCGATCATGCGGCCCGCCGATTGGAACAGGTCGCGGCTGGCCATCACGGCGGACAGCTTCTGAAAGGCCCGCGAGATCTCGTGATAGGCGCCCTTGTGCGGCAGGGCAGCCAGCCGGATCGAGGGTTCGGTGCGGATGGTGACGGGGTGCATGGGATCTCTCCTTGGTGGGACATGGCGGACAAAGGGGCGCAGCTCGCCCCGCTTGCGGAAGGCAGTGGGCGACATCAGGAAAGCTTCCGCAAAGCAGCGGTTGAAGCTGGAGAGATTCTCCATCCCGACCGAGGCGGCGATGGCGGCCAGCGGCTGGTCGGTCATCGCCAGCAGATAGGACGCTCGCTGCATCCGGATCCGGCGCACGGCCTGGGCCAGGGTCTCGCCGGTCATCGCGCGGAACACGCGATGCCAGTGGAACCGGCTCATCGCCGCGACATCGGACAGCGCGTCCAGCGACAGGTCCCCGGCGGGGTTGTCGTGGATGTGGTCGAGGACCCGCAAGAGCCGCTTTTCGTTCGCATTCGTCATGATGCCGTTCCTTCCGCCCCGGCACCCTTGCACGACCCCGCCGCACAAATCTTGCCGAGTTGCATCAGGCCCTGCCCGCGGGCATATAGAGGCGGTCCCGAAAAGGAAGCGCCATGCAATACCTCGAGTTTGAAAAGCCGCTCGCCGATATCGAAGGCAAGGCGGAAGAACTTCGCGCCATGGCGAAGACCGGCGGCGGCGTGGATATGTCCAAGGAAGCCGAGGCGCTGGACCGCAAGGCGGATGCGGCGCTGCGCGATCTCTACAAGAACCTGACGGCCTGGCAGAAGTGCCAGGTGGCGCGTCACCCCGACCGGCCGCATTGCCAGGACTATATCGACCGGCTCTTCACCGAATACACCGCACTGGCGGGCGACCGGGCCTTTGCCGACGATCATGCGGTGATGGGGGGCCTTGCGCGGTTCAACGACCAGCCGGTGATGGTGATCGGGCACGAGAAGGGCAACGACACCAAAAGCCGCATCCAGCGCAACTTTGGCATGGCACGGCCCGAGGGGTACAGGAAGGCGATCCGGCTGATGGACCTGGCGGACCGCTTCCGCCTGCCGGTGATCACGCTGATCGACACCGCCGGGGCCTATCCCGGCAAGGGCGCCGAGGAGCGCGGGCAGGCCGAGGCCATCGCGCGATCGACCGAGAAATGCCTGGCCATCCGCGTGCCGCTGATCTCGGTGGTGATCGGCGAGGGCGGCTCGGGCGGCGCGGTGGCTTTCGCCACGGCGAACCGGGTCGCGATGCTGGAACATTCGGTCTATTCGGTCATCTCGCCCGAAGGCTGCGCCAGCATCCTGTGGAAGGACGCGGAAAAGATGCGCGAGGCGGCCGAGGCGCTGCGGCTGACGGCACAGGATCTGCAGAAGCTGGGGATCATCGACCGGATCGTGAAGGAACCTCTGGGCGGGGCGCAGCGGGCGCCCGGCGAGGCGGTCGAGGCGGTGGGCAAGGCCATCGAGGCGATGCTGGGCGAACTGTCGGGCAAGAAACCCGATGCGCTGGTCAAGGACCGGCGGCAGAAGTTCCTCGACATGGGATCGAAAGGGCTGGCGGCATGAATCCCTGGGCAATCGTCGCCATCGCCGGGCTGATGGAGACCGGCTGGGCGCTGGGGCTGAAATATTCGGACGGGTTCACGAAGCTCTGGCCGTCGGTGGTGACGATCGTGCTGGCGCTGGGGTCGTTCTGGCTGTTGTCGGTCGCCATGAAGTCGTTGCCGGTTGGCACGGCCTATGCGGTCTGGGTCGGGATCGGGGCCATCGGCACGGCGGTCGCGGCGGTGTTCCTGTTCCACGAGCCGGTGAACCTGATGCGGGTCATGGGGGTGCTCTTGATCCTTGCCGGGATCGTGGCGCTGAAATTCGCATGATACGCTGGCTTGCCTTGGCGGTCGCGCTGGCGGCCCCGGTTCAGGCGGGCACGCTGGACGGGCGGCTTGTCACCTTCTCGGTGGAAACCTGGAACGACCGGGAGGTGCCGCTTCTGGTCGCGCGGGGGCGGACGGTGGTGGTGGGCAAGGGGGTCGAGTTCGGGCTGGGGCCGGAGGGGTTCACCGGAGGGCTCGACGTGGTGCCCGTGGCGGTGGAGATCGGGCCGACGCGGATCGAGCTGAGCTATCCGCAGGGGATCGGGCGGTTCTACGAGGCGAAGTTCAACGGCTATGTCCTGCGGTTCGAGACGGACTGCGCCTTGTTCCAGAAGGTGTCGGTGGATCCGGCCGCGACAACGATGAAGGGCACGGAGGTCTGGGCCGAGACGGGGGCGCTTTATATCAACGTGTCGGGGGTGGGCTATGGGCCGGCCTCGACGCTGGCGCTGGACCTTGAGGTGGCGGACTGCCCGCTGAGCTGAGGCTGCCCACGCGCGGGCAGCTTTTCGCGCCCAATGATATCAATACGTTGCCTGTGGGCATTCAGAATTTCTTAACCTTTCGGCGCGCCTCCTCGTGCGACTTCGTCTTCTCCTCGGATGTGGCGAAGTCATCGACGGACCTTTAGGTCACCACATCGTCTGCGCCGCCCGGCCGGGCCAGTCCGCGTCATAGGCCTGGCCGTCGATCCGGCCTTCGGTGATCTCGCGCAGCATGTCGCCCACCGTGGGCAGGCCCGCCGACTGATCGCCCGAGGTCCAGAGCGCCGAGCGGATCAGGGCGCGGGCGCATTGGGAATAGACCTCGGCGATGCGGATCACGATCACGCTGCGTGGCTCCTTGCCGTCGCGGGCAAAGCGCGCGCGCAGGTCGGCATCGGCGGTGAGGCGGGCGGTCCCGTTGACGCGCAGCGCGTTCAGCGCGCCGGGGATCAGGAACATCAGGCTGACCCGCCCATCGCGGAGGATGTTGCGAAGCGAGTCGATGCGGTTGTTGCCATGCCAGTCGGGCAGCGCCAGCGTCTGGGCGTCGAGCACCCTGGCCACCGGCCCTTCGTCGCCGCGCGGGCTGCCATCGGTGCCTTCCGGGCCGACCGTCGAGAGGACGCAGAAACGGGACCGGTCCACCCAGGCGCGATATGCCGGGGTGAGGCGGGCCGTGACCTTGCTGGTCGCAGCCTCGCCCGGCTGGCCGTAATGGGCGTGCAGGTCTTCCAGAGTGGTGATCCAAGTCATGATTATCCGCCTTTTCCGCGCGGCGCAGTCGAACAGGAACCGCGCCCCGCTGGCAAGCCGGTCAGCGTTTCAGCTTCGCGCCAGCCGGGTCAGCAGGTCCACCTGCCGGGGCAGGCAGACCGAGCGGAGGTCGTAGCGGTCGCGCACCATGCGCCGGGCCGTGTCGCGCATCGCGTCATGGGCCTCGGGCCGGGCGAGCGCATCGGTCAGTGCCGCCGACCAGCCCTTCACGTCGAAGAAATCCACCAGCCGCCCGTTGACCCCATCCTGGATCACCTCGGCCACCGGGGCGGTGTTGGACCCCACAACCAGCGTCCCGGCGGCCAGCGTCTCGACCATCGACCAGCTGAGGACGAAGGGATAGGTCAGATAGGCATGGACGCGGGAGACGTGGATCAGGTCGACCAGGCGGGCATAGGGCAGCTTGCCCACGAAATGCACGCGGGAGAGGTCGAGCCGGTCCCTCACCTCGGCCAGGATCACCTCTTTCCAGGACGTGCCGTCCCGGGGTTTCGCCCCATAGCTGACTTCGTCGCCGCCGACGATCACGACCTGCGCCTCGGGCCGGGCCGCCAGCACGTCCGGCAGGGCGCGCATGAAGATGTGGTAGCCGCGATAGGGTTCGAGGTTGCGGTTGACGAAGGTCAGGACCTCGTCGCCCCGCTGCAGGATGCGGCCATCCGGCAGGGGGAAGGTCGCGTCGGGGTTCGGGGTCAGACGGTCGCAGTCGACGCCGTCGAAGATCACCTCGATCTGCTGGCGCAGGAGCGGAGGGTGGGTGCTGGCCTGCCATTCGGTCGGGCAGACACCCTTGTCGGCATGGACCAGCGCCTGCGCCATATAGGCGGCGCGGGACTGGGCGATCATCACCTGATCGAAGCCCGCAACCTGGAATTCGGGATCGAAGCCGGTGTCCGCCCCGTGGCCCCGATAGTAGAATTCGCAGAACAGAAGCAGCTTCGCCTCGGGCCAGACCTCCTTGAGGAACAGGGTCTCGCCCCAGCCGGAATGGCCGTAGATCACGTCGGGGACATAGCCCTCGGCCCGCAGCTTCTGCGCAAAGCGCGCGACGCTGACGCCCCGGTCGCTCATCAGGGTGAAGTTGCGCCCCAGGCGGGTAGCCTTGGCGTCGACCTCGGGCGCGGTATGGGTGTAGCGCAGAAGCGGCACATCGGAGCTGGCCTTGTTGGCCGCGTCGGTGATCGCCCGCACGTCATGGCCGCGCCGCTGCATCTCGGGCGCGAGATGCAGAAACTGGCCGGGGAAGTTCTGGTGGACGAAGAGAAGCTTCACCTCAGGCTCCGAAGGCGGCGGCCATCAGAGCTTTGGTATAGTTGGATTGCGGCCTGGTAAACACGGCCTCGACATCGCCCGTTTCCACCACATCGCCGGCCTGCATCACCATGACCTTGTGCGCCATGGCGCGGATCACCCGCAGGTCGTGGCTGATGAAGATGAAGGCGAGGCCCCATTTCCGCTGCAACTCGCGCAGGAGGTCGGCGATCTGGACCTGCACCGTCATGTCCAGCGCCGAGGTCGGCTCGTCCAGCACCACCAGTTTCGGCCGCAGGATCATGGCGCGGGCGATGGCGATGCGCTGGCGCTGGCCGCCGGAAAATTCATGCGGGTAGCGCTGCATGGTGGCCGGGTCGAGGCCGACCTCGCGCATGATGCCCGCGACCATCTCGGTCCGGTTGTGGCCGGGATCGACGCCATGGACGCCCAGCCCCTCGGCGATGATCTCTTCCACCGTCATCCGGGGCGAAAGGCTGCCGTAGGGGTCCTGGAAGACGACCTGCATCTCACGCCGGAGGCCGCGCATGGCGGAACGGCTGCGGTCCTGCAGGTCCTCGCCCAGGAAGGCCACCTTGCCGGTCGAATCGATCAGCCGCAGGATCGCCAGCGCCAGCGTGGTCTTGCCCGAGCCGCTTTCGCCGACGATGCCCAGCGTTTCCCCGGCGCGGACCGAGAGGGTGGCGTCGTTCACCGCCTTCACATGGCCGACGGTCTTGCGCAGGAAACCCTTCTGGATCGGGAACCAGACGCGGAGGTTTTCGGTGCGCACGACCTCTGCGGCCCCGGCGGGAATCGGCGGCGGGCCACCCTTCTGTTCGGCCGCGAGGAGCTTGCGGGTATAGGGATGCCGCGGATCGGCGAAGATTTGCGCGGCGGGGCCCTGTTCGACGATCTCGCCGCCCTGCATGACGCAGACGCGGTCGGCGATGCGGCGGACGATGCCGAGATCATGGGTGATGAAGAGAAGGCTGAGGCCCTCGGTGCGCTTGAGATCGGCGAGGAGGTCGAGGATCTGCGCCTGGATCGTCACGTCCAGCGCGGTGGTCGGCTCGTCGGCGACCAGAAGTTCCGGCCCGTTGGCCAAGGCCATGGCGATCATCACCCGCTGGCGCTGCCCACCCGACAGCTGGTGCGGATAGGCGCCGAGGCGGCTTTCGGCGTCGCGGATGCCGACCTTGGCGAGGAGTTCGATGATCCGGGCACGCGCCTTGCCGCCGGTCAGGCCCTGGTGCAGGGCGAGGCTTTCGGCCAGCTGTTTCTCGATGGTGTGGAGGGGGTTCAGGCTGGTCATCGGCTCCTGGAAGATGAAGCTGATGTCGTTGCCGCGGACCTTGCGGAGGTCGCGTTCGGAAGCGCCCACCATCTGGGCGCCGCGATAGGTGACGGAGCCCGACACCTGCGCATTGTCGGAAAGAAGGCCGACGGTCGACAGCGCCGTGACCGACTTGCCCGAGCCGCTTTCGCCGACAAGCGCCACGGTCTCGCCCTTGTCGATGGCGAAGCTGACACCCCGTACCGCGGGGATGATCCGCCCGTCCTGGCGGAAGGTGACGGTGAGGTTGTCGACCTGGAGAACGCTCATCGGCCCTGCCTCATCTGAAGGTCTTCCGCGGGTCGAAGGCGTCGCGGACGCCCTCGAAGATGAAGACCAGAAGCGAGAGCATGATCGCGAAGGTGAAGAAGGCGACGAAGGCGAGGTGCGGGGCCTGCAGGTTCTGCTGCGCCTGACGGGTCAATGCGCCGAGGGACGGCTGGTCGGCGGGCAGGCCGAAGCCGATGTAGTCGAGGCTGGCGAGCGCGCCGATGGTGCCGGTGATGGCGAAGGGCAGCAGCGTCAGCGTGGCCACCATCGCGTTCGGCAGAAGGTGGCGCGTCATGATCCGCCAGTCGGACACGCCCAGCGCCTTGGCGGCGCGGACATATTCGAAGTTGCGCGCGCGCAGGAATTCGGCGCGGATCACGCCCACCCGACTGATCCAGCCGAACACGACCATGAGCACCAGAAGCAGCCAGACGCTTTTCCCCAGGATCGCGGTGAGGATGATTATCACGTAAAGGTCGGGGACCGCCGCCCAGATTTCGATGAAGCGCTGCATCAGAAGGTCGGTCAGGCCGCCGAAATAGCCCTGCACCGCCCCGGCAATGACGCCGATGACAGTGGTGAGCGCCACGACCACAAGGGCGAAGGTGACCGACAGACGGAAGCCGTAGATGACACGCGCAAGGACATCGCGTGAGGTGTCGTCGGTTCCAAGCCAGTTCTGGGCGGTGGGCGGGCCGGGCACGATGCCCCCGGTGTTCACGATGGTCTTGAAGGAATAGGGAATCAGCGGCCAGACGATCCAGCCACGGTCCACGGGTTTGCCTGCCGCCGTGCCCTTTTCCTCGGCCTCGGCCTTGATGCCGTCGGGATCGTCCCAGCAGTCCAGCGAGCCCGCGGTGACGATCAGGCACTGCACCTCGGGCGTGGTGTAGTCGGCTTCGGTCCGCAGATCGCCTCCGAAGGCGGTTTCGGGGTAGAACTTGAGGATCGGCGTGTAGAAGTCGCCCTCGTATTTCACCAGGATGGGACGATCATTGGCTAGAAGCTCTGCGCAGAGCGACAGGCCGTAGAGGACAAGGAAAATCCACAGCGACCAGTAGGCCCGGCGGTTGGCCTTGAAGTTGCGCCAGCGGCGCTGGTTGAGCGACGAGAGCGCCATCAGCCGCGGCTCTCGAAGTCGATGCGCGGATCGACCAGCACATAGGTCAGGTCGGAGATGATGCCCACGACAAGGCTGATCAGACCGAAGGCAAAAAGCGTTCCGAAGATGACCGGATAATCTCGTTCGACCAGAGAGCGGTAGCTGAGCAATCCAAGGCCATCGAGCGAGAAGATCATCTCGATGATCATGCTCGACCCGAAGAACACCGCGAGGAACAGGCCCGGAAAGCCCGCGATGACGATCAGCATCGCGTTGCGGAAGACATGGCCGTAGAGGACGCGGCTTTCGGACAGGCCCTTGGCGCGGGCGGTCATCACATATTGCTTCTTGATCTCGTCCAGGAAGCTGTTCTTCGTCAGCAATGTCAGCACCGCGAAGGAGGAGATCAGCTGCGCCGTCACCGGAAGCGTGATGTGCCAGAGGTAGTCGGTGATCTTGTCCCAGAGCGAAAGCTGGGACCAGTTGTCGCTGGTCAGCCCGCGCAGGGGGAACCACTGAAAGTAGGACCCGCCCGCGAGGACGACCATCAGCATGATCGCGAACAGGAACCCGGGGATCGCATAGGCGGCGATGATGATGCCGGAGGTCCAGGTGTCGAACCTGGACCCGTCGCGCACGGCCTTGCGGATGCCCAAGGGGATCGAGACCAGATAGGCGATCAGGGTGGACCAGAGGCCGAGGGTGATCGAGACCGGCATCTTTTCCAGCACAAGGTCCACCACGGAAATCGAGCGGAAGTAGCTTTCGCCGAAATCGAAGCGCAGATACTTGCCCATCATGATGAAGAAGCGTTCCAGCGCCGGGATCGCTTCCTTGTGGCATTCCGGGGCTTTCAGCGAAGGCTCGCCGGTGAAGCCCTCGTCGCAGACGATGCGGGAAAAGCCGAACTGCACCTCGAGCTTGGCCAGAAACTCGGGCGGCAGGCCGCGCGCCCCGACATAGCCCGAATCCTGCTCTTGCACCCCGGAATTCTGGGTGCCCGAGAGATTCTGGATCGAATCCCCCTCGCCCTCGAACCGGGCCTTGATCTGCTCGATCGGGCCACCGGGGACGAACTGGGTCAGCGCGAAGTTGATCACCATCACGCCGAACAGCGTGGGGATCACCAGCAACAACCGGCGGAGAATATAGGCGCCCAAGGTCCCTGCCCGTTCCTGGTTACTTCAACACGCCCTTGGCTTTCAACGCGTCGGCTTTTTCGGCGTTGTACCACCAGATCGACAGTTCGCCCAGCCCATATGGGGGCAAGGTCGCGGGGTGCTCGTACATGTTGTAGTAGGCGACCCAGTTGTCCTTCTTGTAGTAGCGCGGCACGATCACGAATTCCGACCGTAGCACCCGGTCCAGCGCCTTGATCACGCTGGTCAGCTCGGCCCGGCTTGTCGCGGCCTCGACCATGTCCAGAAGCTTGTCCACCGCCGGGTTGGCGTAGCCCATGCGGTTGCGGCTGGAATTGTCCTTGGCGACCGAAGCCCAGGCCTGTTTCAGCACGCCGCCCGGCTCCAGCCCGCCGTTGACCACCGTGGTCGGCAAGGCGTCAAAGTCGAAGACCGGCGGGCTGGCGCGTTGTTGCAGCTGCGGGTCGTCGATGATGTCGAAACTGGCGTCGATCCCCAGCGCGCGCAGGTTCTCGACATAGGCGTTCATCACCGGCAAGAGGTCGGTGCGAACATGGACCATCTCCATCCGCAGCTTCTCGCCCTTGGCGTTGCGGCGGATGCCGTCGTCGCCCACTGCCCACCCAGCCTCGTCCAGCAGGGCCGAGGCCTTGCGCAGGTTCTTGCGGTCGAGGTTGTTGCCATCCGAGGAGACCGAGGCCATCGGCACCTCGTCGGTCAGGATGCTGGCGGGGAGCAGGCCTTCATCGACCAGCGGCTTCAGGATCGCAACTTCCTCGGGCGTTGCCACCCCGGTCGCGGCCATGTCGGAGTTTTCCCAGATCGAGTTGATCCGCGACAGGAGCCCGTAGAACAGCGCCTTGTTCGACCATTCGAAGTTGAAGACCAGACCCAGCGCCTCACGCACGCGCGGGTCCTGGAACTGGGCCCGGCGCAGGTTGAAGATGATCGACTGACCGCCGGCGATATCGCCCGAAGGGATCACCTCCTTGATCACATCCCCGGCCTTGATCGACGGAAAGTCGTAGTTGGTGGCCCAGCGCTTCGGGTCGGCCTCGGTGCGGAAGGTGTAGACGCCCGCCTTGAACGCCTCCATCGCGGCATTGTCGTCGCCGAAATATTCGATGCGGATACGGTCGAAGTTGTACTGGCCGACGTTCAGCGGATGGGTCGCGCCCCAGTAGTCCGGATTGCGCTTGTAGATCACCTGCTGGCCGGGCTTGACGCTGTCCAGCACATAGGGGCCGGTGCCGAGGAAGGGTTGCAGGCTGGACTTTTCGAGGTCGCGCTTGTTCTCCTCGTAATCCTTGCGCGAGAAGATCGGCCCGCTGCCGGCCTGGGCGGGCATGTCGCGGAACGAGGTGCCGGGGGTGAAGGTGAACTTGATGCGGTAAGGGTCCAGCACCTCGGCCGACTGGAACTTGCCGTTCGCCACGCTGCGGTATTCCGGGATGCCCTTGTCGCGGAACAGTTCGTAGCTGAAGAGCACGTCATCGGCGGTGAACGGGCTGCCGTCCGAGAATTTCACGTCCTTGCGCAGGTTGAAGATCACCCAGGAACGGTCCTCGGGGTATTCCATCGTCTCGCACAAAAGGCAGTAGGCGGCGCTGACGTCGTCCAGCGTGCCGGTCAGGATGGATTCGTAAAAGATGGAAGAAAGCGCGGCGGAGTTGCCGGCGATGGCATAGGGGTTGAAGCTGTCGAAGCTGCCCGGCGCCCATTCGCTGATCTCGCCGCCCTTGGGCGCGTCGGGGTTCACATAGGGCAGGTGCGTGAAGTCGGCGGGAAGCGCGAGGTCGCCGAAGGTGGAAATGCCGTAGGACTTGATCACGGTTTCCGCCCGGGCGGGCAGGGCCAGTGCGGCAAGGGCCAGGACCAGCGCCCCGGTGGCGGCCAGGGGGGCGGGGTTGACCCGCGCTGCTGCCACACACTTCTCTGTCCGCATCCGCCGGCCTCCGCTTCGGTTCCGCTTCTGACCATTCATGCTAATTCAGCCGTTGTCGAGCCAACAAGCCGCGATTGCGGCGCGCTTTTGCGTGAGCATGACAAAGCCGCCCGGGAAGGGGCGGCTTCGCGTCAGGTCGCTGCGACAAGATCAGGGTTTCGAGGCCAGGAAGGCGATGACGTTCGCGCGGTCTTCCGGCTTCGGCAGGCCCGCGAAGGCCATCTTGGTGCCGGGGATCACTTTCTTGGGGTTTTCCAGGAAAGCGAAGATCGCTTCCGGGGTCCAGGGTTCGCCCGACTTGGCGGCCATGGCTTCGGAATAGGCGAAACCGTCGACCGAGGCATGGTTGCGCCCGACGACCCCGTTCAGGTGCGGACCCACGCCATTCGACCCGTCGAGCTTGTGGCAGGACCCGCATTTCTTGAACACCGCCTCGCCCGCCGCCGCGTCGCCTGCCGCCAGAAGCGCCGCCACGTCCACCGTCGCGCCGCCGTCGCCATCGGCCGGAGCAGCCGCCTCGCCGGTGTCGATGGTATAGGCCTGCGTCAACTCGCCTTCCGCATGTTCGCCATGACCCGCGGCTCCGACCGTGTAGAGCGCGTTGCCCGCCCAGCCCACCAGCATCAGCACCAGAAGCGAACCGCACACCGCGCCCACCGTCTTGGTCATCGTCATCGTGTCGAACATGGTTCACCTATCTGGGGTCTGCGTTCCGGGCGGTATCTATCCGCTTCCACCCGATGGTTTCAAGGTGTAGACGCGCGGCGAAACGCCCAAGGGGCAGGTTTTCGACATGGGGGATGGGCGGAATGGCGGGACGCATCGCTTTTCAGGGAGAGCCGGGAGCCTATTCGCACCAGGCCTGCCAGCAGTCGCGCCCGGATTTCGAGGTGGTCCCCAGCACGACTTTCGAGGAAGTGGTCGACAAGGTCGCGCGGGGCGAGGTCGATCTGGGGATGCTGGCGGTGGAGAATTCCACCTATGGCCGGGTGGCGGACGTGCATTCGCTGCTGCCGCGGGCGGGGCTGCATATCGTCGACGAGGCCTTCGTCCGGGTGCATGTGAACCTCTTGGGCGTGAAGGGTGCGCGGGTCGAGGATGTGCGCGAGGCGCATGGCCATGTGGTGATCCTGCCGCAATGCGCGCTGTTCCTGAAGAAGCATGACATCCGGGGCAAGGTCTCCAGCGACAACGCCCGCGCAGCGCGCGAGGTGGCCGAGGCCGGGGACAAGACCAAGGCGGCGCTGGCCAGCGAACTGGCGGCCGAGATCTACGGGCTGGAGGTGCTTGCCCGGCATATCGAGGATCAGGCCAACAACACCACCCGCTTCCTGGTGATGGCGCGCGACCCCGACCATTCGCGCCGCGGCGTGGGGAAGATGATCACCACCTTCACCTTCCGGGTCCGCAACATTCCCGCCGCGCTTTACAAGGCGCTGGGGGGGTTCGCGACCAACGGCATCAACATGACCAAGCTGGAAAGCTACATGGTCGGCGGCACCTTCACCGCGACGGAGTTCTACGCCGACATCGAGGGCCATCCCGAGGATGCGAACGTCGCGCTGGCGCTGGAGGAATTGGGCTACTTCACCTCGGAAGTGCGCATCCTGGGGGTTTATCCGGCCGACCGCGAGCGGGGCCAGGCCTGATCTAGGCCTGCACCTGGCTGCGTTCGTAGCGGTCCTTGATCCGCGCGCCCAGCGCCCCGAGCCCCTTTTCGAACCGCGCCTGCACCCGGCCCTTGGCCAGCCGCAGCGTGTTGATGAAAAGCCGCGCCGCCAGCGTCTTCGGCTTCACCTCGAGATCGACGCGCACCCGGCTGCGGCGGGGCGACAGCACCATGACCTCTATCCGCGTCGTGCCGTCGATCGAGGGGCTGTCGATCAGAAGAGCCAGGCGCTGTTCCGGGCTCATCTCCTCGATGCGGACCAGGGCCTTGCGCGCCTTGCCGCGGAAATGGCCGCGAACGCGCCATTCGGCCCCGACGCCGTTGTCCGGCGTGCCGGGCGGGCGTTCCACCTCGACCCCATTGCGGATCGCCTCGCGTTCCCAGGACGCATGGTCGATCAGCGTGGCGAAGACGAAAGCCGCCGGAACCTCGAGATCGGTCTTTGCCGTCAGCTTCATCGGTTCCTCGCAGGTTGATCGTCCGGCTTGCGCCCTCGGGATAGCAGGAAGATCAGGTCAATCAAGCCGGTCCGCAAGCCAGTTGCGCAGAATGAAATGGGCGATCGCCCCCTGTCGGCTGGGCCGGATCACCGGATGCTGTCCGGCAAAGGCCTGCACCATCTCTTCGCGCGTGACCCAGAGCGCGTGCTCGATCTCCTCGGGATCGATGTGGATCTCCTGGCTCGTCGCCTCGGTCCGGGCACCGATCATCAGCGAGGCGGGGAAGGGCCAGGGCTGGCTGGCAAGATAGGACACCGCGCCGCAGGTCACGCCCGTCTCCTCCAGCACCTCGCGGCGCACGGCGGCCTCAAGCGTCTCGCCCGGCTCGACGAAGCCCGCCAGCAGCGAGAACATTCCTTCGGGCCAGCCGGGGCTGCGACCCAGGAGCAGGGAATTGCCGTAGGTGACCAGCATGATCACCACCGGGTCGGTGCGCGGGAAATGCTGCGCGGCGCAGGCGGGGCAGGTCCGCTGCCAGCCGCCTTGCGCCATCTCGGACCTCGCGCCGCAGGTGGAACAGAATCCGTGGCTGCGGTGCCATTGCAGAAGCGCCTTGGCGGTGGCGACCAGTTCCGCCTCGCGCGGGGTCAGAAGGGTCATGACGCCGCGCAATTCGGTGAACCCGCCCTCTGTCACCGCCGGATGCTGCTGCACCGAGGCATCGAAGAACCCCGCCTCGATACCCTCGGCCCCCGCTTCGGGCGACCAGTCCGACAGGTCGGCGGCAAAACGCGCGACGCCATCGTCCATCCCCAGGAAGACCGGCGGCCCGGCCAGCGCCAGCACCGGATGCCCGGCGGGCACCCAGACCGGATGGTCCCCCGCCATCAGCGGCTTGCCGCGCCAGACCGGCAGCACCTGCCCTTCCTGCAAGGCGGCGTCCAGGCCCGCGACATCGCGCCGCAGGCCGGCCCGACGATCCAGCCCGGAGCCGCCGAAGGTCACTGTTTCTGCAATCTGCATTTCCGTTCAGCTTTCGCCCGATTGAGGGGTGGGTTTCCTGAAGTCAGACAGCTTTCCACCACCATCCATTTTACGGCCGCCGCCACCGCACAACCTCCGCGCGAATAACGACAATTCGCCACAACATTGACACAACCCACACGTTAAACCGCTCGCGTAATGAGTGTGTGTCTGTGTCAAGGTTAATGGCCGTTCCAGAATTGGTCTAGTCACTGGAAGTTCTATGTATCAGGTCCCCGTTGTATCGGTCAGCCGGAAGGAGTCTACGGACGCCCAGGTCACTTCTGCTTCCAACGCGGTCCGCATGGTTTCCAATCCCTGTACGCTTGCCTCGCTGCGGCTGATCGCGACCAGCGACCTTCATGCCAGCCTGATGCCCTATGATTATTGCGCGAACCGGCCCAATTCCAGCCTGGGCCTGGGTGCAATTTCGCAGCAGATCGCCGATGCAAGGGGCGAGGTCCAGAATTGCCTTCTCTTCGACAATGGCGATTTCCTGCAAGGCAGTCCGCTGGCCGATTTCGCCGCCACGTCGCGGCGGCGGCGGGCGCATCCGGTGATCACGGCATTCAATACGCTGGGCTATGACGCGGCAACGCTGGGAAACCACGAATTCGACTACGGATTGCGCTTTCTGTCCGAGGTGTTGGCCAATGCGCAATTCCCGGTGGTCTCGGCCAATATCGCCACCCGGCTGGGGACCAGCCCGGCGCGGGACGAGACGCTGGTGCCACCGTTCACCATCCTCCGGCGGCAGATCTTCGATGACGAGGGGCGCGCCCATGTCCTGCGGGTGGGCGTCATCGGCTTCGCCCCGCCGCAGATCGCGGAATGGGACCGCGACCAGCCGGACGGGCGGGTGCATACCCGCGACATCCTGGCCGCCGCCCGGGCCTGGCTGCCGCGGCTGCGCGCGCGGGGGGCCGATATCATCGTGGCGCTGGCGCATACCGGGATCGGCGCGATCGACCCCGAGAACGGGTCCGAGAATGCGGCGACCGCGCTGGCCGCCCTGCCCGAGATCGACGCCGTGGTCGCGGGCCACAGCCACCTTGTCTTTCCCGGCCCGGGCTTTCCCGCCTCGCCCGCCGTCGATCCGGTGCGGGGACTTCTGGCCGGCAAGCCCGCGGTGATGCCGGGGCATTCGGCGAACCATGTCGGCATCATCGACCTGCGTCTGGAACGCTGCGGCCAGGGTCCCCGGCGCTGGCGGGTGGCGGGTGCGGCGGCGCGGATCGGCCACCGCAGCGCCGACCGCCCGGCGACCACCCCGGCCCTGCAGCACGCGCTGGCGCCGGACCACCGGGCAACTCTGGCCTGGTCGCGCCGCCAGCTGGGCGAGACGGCAGTGCCGCTGCACAGCCATTTCGCCAGCGTCGCGCCCTCGGCCGCGCTGGCGCTGATCGCCGACGCCAAGGCCGACCACATCCGCCAGGCCCTGTCCGGCACCGGCCTGGCGCAGCTGCCGCTTCTGTCCTCGGCCTCGCCGTTCCGGGCCGGGGGGCGGGGCGGGGCGGAGAATTTCACCGACATCGCCACAGGTCCCTTGCGGATGCGCAACCTGTCGGACCTCTACCCCTTTCCGAACACGCTCGTCACCCTGCTTCTGACCGGCAGCGAAGTCGCCGACTGGCTGGAGCGGGCGACCTCGGTCTTTCACCGGATCGCGCCGGGATCGGTCGATGCGCCCCTGCGCGACGACACCGTGCCCTCCTTCGTCTTCGAGACCATCCCGCAGCTGAGCTATGCCATCGACCTCAGCCAGCCCGCGCGCTTCGACGGGCAGGGCCGGCTGGCCAACCCCGACGCGCAGCGCATCACCGGACTGCGCTACCAGGGTCGCCCGGTCGATGCGGAGGAACAGTTCCTGCTGGTCACCAACAGCCACCGCGCCGGACGCGCCCGCCTGCAGGACCCGGCGAACGAGCCGCAGGTGGTCTACACCGACGGCGCGCGGGTGCAGTCGATCTTCGTGGCGCATATCCAGCGCAAGGGCCGGGTGGGTGGCCCGCCGCCGCGCAACTGGCACTTCCTGCCGATGCCCGGCACCACGGTCAGCATCCCGACCGGCCAGGGCGCGGCACGGCATCTGGACGAGATCGCGCAATATCGCCCGGCCGCGCTTGGCCAGGGCGCGGATGGCTTTACCCACTACCGGCTGCATCTGTGATCGGCTATGCCTCCGCGCGGAGGCCCTGATGTACGACGCCATTCTCTTCGACCTCGACGGCACGCTGATCGACACCGAAAGCATCGCCCTTGTCACCGGCATGGCCGCCTTCGCCGCCCATGGGCATGAGGTGGACGAATCCTTCATGCACGGTCTGGTCGGCAAGGACGAACCCACCGCCGCCCGGATCATCCGCGCCGCGCTGCCCGGCGTCGACCTGCAAGCCGTCAACCTGCACTGGCGCAAGGGGTTCGACGATGGGCTGGACGCGGGCCTTCCGCTGAAGCCCGGCGCAGCGGACCTCTTGCCCGCGCTGTCGGCGCCGCTGGCCATCGTCACCTCGACGGGGCGCGTGGGCGCGCATCGCAAGCTGGGGCTGGCCGGAATCGCCCAGGCCTTCACCCATGTCGTCACGCTGGACGACGTGCGCGCCCCGAAGCCCGACCCCGAGCCCTACCTGCTGGCCGCGACCCTGTTCGGCGTCGCTCCCGCGCGCTGCCTGGTGTTCGAGGACAGCGAGACCGGCGCCGAGGCCGCCCATCGCGCCGGTTGCGTGGTGGTGCAGGTCCCCGACCTGGTCCCGAGCCAGGGTCGCTGGGCGCATCACCTGGCCCCCGACCTGCTGACCGGGGCACGGATGGCGGGGCTGCTCTAGGCCCCTTCGCGTCCCGCGTGACCGCCGGTCAGGCCTTCCGCGTGTGCAGCTCGCACAGGCAGCTGACCGGCTCGCCGTGGTTGCGCTCGATCTCGGCGTCGGGGGCCAGCTTGTCCATCGCCTTCGCCAGGTCCAGGTCCAGCTGCGTCAGCCCCTTGGCGGAATGGGTGGTCAGCGTCACGTCGACCACGTTGTAGCGGTTGGTCCAGTCCGGGTGATGGTTCGCCTTGTCGGCCAGAAGCGCCCCGCGCGACATGAAGCCCCAGGCTTCGGAGAAGCTGCGGAATTTCCAGACCTTGCGGATCGCATCCTTGCCGGGCACGGCGGCCCAGCCGGTTTCGGCCAGGGGTGGCAGTCCGGCCTTGCGGTCGGCTTCGGGCAATAGGGGTGTCATGGCTTGGCCTCCGGGATCAGGGCATTGTCCTTGGCATTCGCCGCGGCAAGCGCGGGGCGGTCCTTCAGCCGCGCCCAATAGGCGGCCAGCGTATCATCGGCTGGGATCCCGCCGAACTGCATCCCCCAGCCGACCTGGCTGCCGACATAGACATCCGCCGCGGTGAAGCGTCCGTCGGCGATATAGTCGTTCTTCTCCAGATGCCCGGTCAACGCCCGCAGCACATCCTCCAGATCGCCATAGCCCGCGCGCCGCTTCTCTTGCGGGCCGCTGGTCTTCCAGCCGAAGCCGGTGTTGACCACCGCCTGCTCCAGCGGCCCGGCGGCGAAGAACATCCAGCGGAAGAAGGCGGCCTTGTCTTCGGCCATCAGGCCCGCTTCGGGAAAGGTCAGCGCCAGATAGCTGCAGATGGCCGCAACCTCGGTCACGACCCTGCCGTCATGGACCACCGCCGGGACCTTGCCCATCGGGTTCACCGCCAAATAATCCGGCGCTTTCATCGTGGTGTAGTAGTCCAGCACCACCGTCTCGTACGGCTGGCCGGTCTCCTCCAGCATCCAGCGCGCGATCCGGCCGCGTGACATCGGGTTGGTGTAGAAGGTCAGCATGGACGACTCGCTCCCGCCTTTCATCTTTGCAGAACTATCCCACGGGGGTCCGGGGGTGTGAAACCCCCGGCGCTACGGCTCGGCACCGACGCGCCGGAAGGGGCCATAGGCGGTCAGCACCTCGATCTCTTCCCCCACCGCGCGGCGTTCGGCCTGAAGATAACGGTCAACCGCCGTGCGGAACGAGGGTTCCGCGATCCAGTGCAGCGAATGTGTCTCGACCGGCAGATACCCGCGCGCAAGCTTGTGTTCGCCCTGCGCCCCGGCCTCGACCCGGTGCAGGCCATGGGTGATCGCCCAGTCGATGGCCTGATAATAGCACAGCTCGAAATGCAGGCAGGGATGGTCCTCGATGCAGCCCCAGTAGCGCCCGTACAGCGTATCGCGTCCGATGAAGTTCAGCGCCCCGGCGACCGGGCGCGGGCCATCGAAGGCCAGGACCAGCAGGATGTCATGCCGCATGGTGTCATGGAAATGTCGGAAGGCATCGCGGGTCAGATAGGGATGGCCCCATTTCCGGCTGCCGGTGTCCTGGTAGAAGGCCCAGAACGCATCCCAGTGCGGCGGCTCGATTTCGTCCCCGGTCAGCGCGCGGATCGTCAGCCCGCTGGCCCGCGCTGTCTCGCGTTCCTTGCGGATCATCTTGCGCTTGCGGCTGGAGAGATCGGCGAGGAAGTCGTCGAAGCTGCCATAGCCCCGGTTCTGCCAGTGGAATTGCTGGGTGACGCGGTGGAGCGTCCCCTCCACCCCGGCCAGCGCCTCGGCCTCCCCCTCCGTGCAGAAGGTCGCGTGCAGCGAGGACAGCCGGTTCTGGGCGGTGATACCGATGGCCGCCTGCCAGAGCGTTTCCCGATGCTCCGCGGCGCCAAGGAACCGGCGCCCGGTCGCGGGAGTGAACGGCACCGCGATCTGCAGCTTGGGGTAATAGCGCCCCCCGGCCCGCTCCAGCGCGTCGGCCCAGCCGTGGTCGAAGATGTATTCGCCCTGGCTGTGGCCCTTCACATAAAGCGGCGTCGCGGCGAGAAGCTTGCCGTCGTCCCGCAAGACCAGGGGCCGCGCCTGCCAGCCGCTGCCCTTGCCGGTGGAGCCAGAGAGGTCCAGCGCCGAGAGGAAGCGGTGCGTGGTGAAAGGGTCGACGGCGCGGCCCCCGGCGCTTTCCGGTGCGGCGATGGCATCCCACTCGGCTTCGGGGATGTCGGCAAGGCTGTCGTGCAGGGTCAGGTCGGCCATTCGTGCCCTCGGGGTCGCAAGGAAGGTGGCGGGCCGGGGCCGGAGGTCAAGCCGGAAGCGCGGCCCGATAGCCTTCGAAGGTCACATTGTCGGCAACCCGCCGCGCCGCCGCCTCGGCCTCGGGCGAGCGGATCGTCCAGCACAACACCTTCGCGCCCTGCGCCTTCAACTCGGCCACGCGGGGTCGGGCCAGATCCGGCGCCTCATGGCTGATGAAGCTGGAACCGGTGGGGTCATAGTCCGGAATGGCCCGGAAATGGGCGCAGCGGTCCGGGGGCAGCGGGGCCCAGTCCTCGGGGTCATAGGCCGAGGTGGTGATCCCGCGCGGAATCTGCGGGGCCAGCCGGGCCATATGGGCGATCGAGGCCGGGTTGAAGGACATCACCGCGACATCGCCGGTGTAGCCCTTCAGCGCCTCCGCCGTCGCGGCCTCAAGCCTGCCATCGGTCGGACCCATGGTCAGCGACTGGTCCTTGATCTCGATGAGAAGCGGGACCTTGCCGTCTATCAGGGCCAGCACCTCGGGCAGGGTCGGGATGGTGTCGGTCGAGCCGATCAGCCGGATGCGGCCCAGTTCGGCGGCGGTGCGGGCGTTGACCGGGCCGGTCTGGTCCGTCAGACGGTCCAGTTCCTCATCATGGAAAACCATCGGCACGCCGTCCGAGGACAGTTGCAGGTCGACCTCGATCCCATAGCCGGCCTCGACCGCCGCCTTGATCGCGGTGGGCGAGTTCTCGATCCGACCTGCAGCCCGGTCATGCAGGGCGCGGTGGGTGATGGGCCAGCGGAGGAAGCTGTCGGGCAGCGCGATGCGGGTCATTTCAGGGCGAAGATCGCCTCGATTTCCACGGCCACGCCCAAGGGCAGCGAGGCGGCGGAGACGGCGGAGCGGGCGTGGCGGCCAGCGTCGCCCAATACCGCGACCAGGAAGTCGGAGGCGCCGTTGATCACCTTGGGCTGGTCGGTGAAATCGGCGGTGGAGTTCACGAAACCCACCAGTTTCACCGCCCGGTCCAGCCGGTCCCAGTCGCCGCCGACCGCCTTCTTCAGCTGGGCGAGGAGCGAGATCGCGCAGCGTTTCGCGGCCTCGGCACCCTGCTCGAAGGAAAGGTCCTCGCCAAGCTTGCCCTTGATCAGGCCGCTCTCGTTCTGGCTGATCTGGCCGGAGATGTGGACGAGGGTCCCGACCTGGACGAAGGGGACGTAGTTCGCCGCCGGGGCGGGGGCGTCGGGCAGGGTGACGCCGAGGTCGGCGAGGCGTTTCTCGATCGGGTGCATGGGGTCCTCCGGGATGGGTCGGGGCGAGCGTAGCGCGGGCCGGGCAAGGCGGCAAGGGTTGGGCCACCGCGCGCGGGCAGGTTTTCGAGCCCTGCAATTTCAATGGGTTGCCTGAGGGCGTTCAGGATCTGGCAACCATGAACCAGGCACGGGCTTTCTGCGAAAACCCGTGCCAGAGCGGGCGTTTCCGTCCGGCGGCCGGTCAGGCCCAGGGTCGCAGCGCGGCGTTCTTCGCTTCGAAGCTGTCGATGGCGCTGGCCTTTTCCAGCGTCAGGCCGATGTCGTCGAGCCCGTTCATGAGGCAGTGCTTCTTGAACGGATCGACCTCGAAGGCGAAGGTGGTGCCATCCGCGGCGGTGACGGTCTGGCTTTCCAGGTCCACGGTGAGCCGGGCGTTCGCGCCCTTGCGGGCGTCGTCCATCAGGTGATCGATCGCCTCTTGCGGCAGGACCACCGGCAGGATGCCGTTCTTGAAGCAGTTGTTGAAGAAGATGTCGGCGAAGCTGGTCGAGATCACACAGCGGATGCCGAAATCGAGGAGCGCCCAGGGCGCGTGTTCGCGCGAGGAGCCGCAGCCGAAGTTGTCACCGGCGACGATGATCTCGGCCTTGCGGTAGGCGGGCTGGTTCAGCACGAAATCGGGAATTTCCTGGCCGTCCTGGGTATAGCGCATCTCGTCGAACAGGTTCTTGCCAAGGCCCGAGCGCTGGATCGTCTTCAGGAACTGCTTGGGGATGATCATGTCGGTGTCGATGTTGACCAGCGGCATCGGGGCCGCAACGCCGGTGAGGGTGGTGAACTTGTCCATGTCTTGCGTCCTTATTCGCCCGCGAGGGGCACGGGTTGCGGGATGGGACCCTTCGGGTCGAGGACCCAATCGTAGATCGCGCCGATCTGGCGCGCTTTCCTGTCCCAGGTGAAATGCTCCTCCACCCGGCGAAGGGCGGCGGCGGAGAGGGCGGGAATCTGCCCGGGCGCGGCGATCAGGCGGGCCAGCGCGGCGCGGAAGCCCGCGATGACCTGATCGCGGCTGCCCATCGGCACCTTGACCCCGGTCCCGGGCGTGACCAGTTCGCCCGGCCCGGCATAGTCGGCAATCACCGGGACGACGCCCAGCGCCATCGCCTCCAGCACCACGCCGCCGCCGAATTCGCGGACCGAGGGGAAGGTGAGAAGCTGGGACTGCGAGAGGAGGGACTGTACCTCCTTGTGGTCGATCCAGCCGTGCAGGGTGACGGAATGCGTCAGGCCTTTCGCGGCCAGCATCTCACGCAGGGCGGGCATCAGCGGACCGTCGCCGAGGATGTCGAGGACCATTGTGCCATCACGCAGGAAGGGTTCGGCGGCCTCGATCAGCATGTCGGGGCCTTTGTAGGGGACCAGACGCCCGACGAAGGCGCAGCGCAGCGGCAGGGTGCCGGGCTGGGCGGCGCGGAGCGAGAAGCGGGCGGGGTCGATGCCGTTCTCCGGGATCAGGGTCAGGCGGTCGCGGGCGCCGGGAAACTCGGAGGCGGTGTGGCGGCTGCCCGCGATGATGGCCGAGGCGGCGCGGATCATCCGGCTGCGCGCAGGCGACAGGCGATAGATGCCTCGGACATAGGACAGCCATTCGCGTTCGCGCCGGCGCTCGGCATCGAAGCCCTTCGGCCAGGGGACGCCACCGTTGAGCGGGCCCATGACGAAGGGAACACCGGCCTTGCGGCAGCGGGGGGCGATCAGGCTGTTGGCGGTGGGGGTCAGCGGCGTGACGCGGTGGACGATGTCGAATTCGCCGCCTTTGATCCGGGCGCCGAAAGCCTGCCACAGCTTGCGTTCGAAATAGGGGTAGGCAAGTTTCGAGGACAGGGCCGTGACCATGGTCCAGCCCTTGCCCTTGCCCATGCGCAGGACCTCGGCCAGCTTCCAGATGGGCCTTGCGACGGCCTCGCTGTCGATGGCGGTGAAGTCGGCCCCCTCGACCAGACCCGCGCGCAGGAAGGCCTCGCGGTTGCGGATCTGGGTGACGATATGGACGTCGTTATGGGCGCGCAGCGCCGTGGCGATCGACCAGCCGACCAGCGGCACCGAGACCCATTCCGGGTTCGCGGCTTCCGCAATCACCAGAACCCGCCGCCGGGGGGCGACGGGTCCGGTCGGGCTGGCGACCGGGTCAGCCATGGGTCAGACCAGCTCGCCCATCATCTCCCGCACGTCGGTCAGGTGGCCGGTGAGCGCCGCCGCCGCCGCCATGGCGGGGGACATGAGATGCGTGCGCCCGCCGCGGCCCTGGCGGCCCTCGAAGTTGCGGTTCGACGTCGCCGCGCAGCGTTCGCCGGGGGCCAGCTGGTCGGGGTTCATCGCCAGGCACATCGAGCAGCCCGCGAGCCGCCATTCGAAGCCCGCGTCGATGAAGATCTGCGCCAGACCCTCTTCTTCGGCCTGCGCCCGGACGAGGCCCGAGCCGGGGACGACCATGGCGCGTTTCACGGCGATCTTCTTGCCCTTCAGGATTGCCGCAGCCGCCCGCAGATCCTCGATCCGGCCGTTGGTGCAGGAGCCGATGAAGACGGTGTCGATGGCGATGTCGGTCAGCTTCTGCCCGGCGCTCAGGCCCATGTAGTCGATGGAGCGTTTCGCGGCATCGACCTTGCCGCCGGCAAAGCTTTCCGGCGCGGGGACCACGCCGGTGATCGGCAGCACATCCTCGGGCGAGGTACCCCAGGTCACGACGGGGGCGATGTCCTCGCCCCTGATGGTGACGACCTTGTCGAAATGCGCGCCTTCGTCGGTGAAGAGGGTCTTCCAGTAGGCGAGCGCGGCTTCCCATTTCGCGCCCTTGGGCGCATGGGGACGGCCCATGACATAGGCGAAGGTCTTCTCGTCCGGCGCGATCAGGCCCGCGCGGGCGCCACCTTCGATGGCCATGTTGCAGACGGTCATCCGGCCTTCCATGGAAAGCTCGCGGATCGCCTGGCCGCAGTATTCGATGACATAGCCGGTGCCGCCCGCGGTGCCGGTGGCGCCTATGACCGACAGCGTGATGTCCTTGGCCGTGACGCCGGGGCGGAGCGACCCGGTGATCTCGACCTTCATGTTCTTGCCCTTGCGCTGGATCAGCGTCTGGGTGGCAAGGACATGCTCGACCTCGGAGGTGCCGATCCCGTGGGCGAGCGAGCCGAACGCGCCGTGGGTCGCGGTATGGCTGTCACCGCAGACCACGGTCATGCCCGGCAGGGTCCAGCCCTGTTCGGGGCCGACGATATGGACGATGCCCTGGCGGATGTCGGTGACGGGGTAGTAGTTGATCCCGAAATCCTTGGCGTTCTTGTCCAGGGCCGCCACCTGGATGCGGCTGTCCTCGGTCATGGTCGCGGCATTGGCGCGGTCCAGCGTGGTCGGCACGTTGTGATCGGGCACCGCGATGGTCTTGTCGGGCGCGCGGACCTTGCGGCCCGTCATGCGCAGGCCCTCGAAGGCCTGGGGGCTGGTCACTTCGTGGACCAGATGGCGGTCGATGTAGAGGAGGCAGGTGCCGTCCTCGGCCTGGTGGACGACGTGGTCGTCCCAGATCTTGTCATAGAGCGTGCGGGGTGCGGACATGGAAAGGGTCCTTGGCTGGAAGGCTGGGGCTGGAAGGTGCGGCGCGGAGATCGCCCGCGCGGGCGGGGCCTCGTGGTCAGAGGCGGGCGAGGATGGTGCGGGTCATGCCGAAGAAGCGGGCGGGCAGCCGCGCATGATCGGTGATGTTGAAGTAGATGAACCCTTGCATGACAGGGGGAAATACGCCTTGTCTGGACTGAATGCAACTGCTGCGGCGGGGAAGTTGAGGGGCGCGCGAATGGAGGGACTGCTGCGGTCGCTGGTGGTGATGGCCAGTCTGGCGCTGGCGGGACAGGCCAGGGCCGACGCCGAGGACCGGATGATCGTGCTGGATCTTTCCGAGGGCGTGGGGCTTCAGAGCAGACCCGGAGAGCTGGGGGTCGGTCCCTGCGCCTGCGGCGCTGCGGCGGGGTCGCTGAAGACGAAGAATTTCAACCTGTATCTCGTCGGCAAGTCCGCGCTGAAGGACGGTGGGACACGGTTCGTGCTAAGCATCGCACCGGCCCAGAAGGCGCGGATGCAACTGCAGGTAGATGAGTTGCGGGCCGCCTTGCCGGGCGAGGATTCGCCCGTGGGCTATTCGCTTCACGTCAGCTTCTGCCGCATGGATGGGACCGGGGCGCAACCGGTCAGCTTTCGCTGGCGGGTGACGGACGGCGAGGGCAAGCCGATCAAGGACAAGGAAATGTCGGGCAAGACCAGCATCGACACCTCCACCCCGGTCTGCGCCCGCTGACCCTGCGGGTCGCAAAGCGCCCGAACCGCCCCCTTTCGCCCGCGCGGCGCCGGTGATACCTCGCGACGGTCATGACCGCTTCGCGCAATCCGACCCTGGGGATCTGGCTGATGGTGGCCGCCGTTGCGGCCTTTGCCGCGCAGGACGGGTTTTCCAAACATCTGGCGGCGACCTATTCCACCCAGATGATCATCATGATCCGCTACTGGGTCTTTGCGGGCTTCGTCATCCTGCTGGCGCTGCGCCGTCCCGAAGGCGCGCGGGCGGCGATCCGGTCGACGCGGCTGCCGGCGCATCTTGTCCGCTCGGTGCTGCTGGTGGGCGAGATCTGCCTGATCGTCTGGGGCTATACGCTGATCGGGCTGATCAATTCACTGGCCGTCTTCTCGATCTGCCCGCTTCTGGTCGTCGCGCTGTCGGGACCGGTCCTGGGTGAGGCAATCAGCTGGCAGCGCTGGGCCGCGGTGGGCGCCGGTCTGGTCGGCGTGCTGGTCATTCTGCGGCCGGGGATGGGCGTCTTCTCATGGCCCGCCCTGTTGCCTCTGGCGGCGGCCTTCCTTTTCGCGCTCTATTCCGTACTGACCCGCCTGACCACGCGGGACGAGCCGACCTTTCCCGCCTTCTTCTGGCCCGGCGTGATCGGCGCGCTGCTGATGACCGGCCTCGGTCTGCCGCAGCTGAAGCCGATGCTGCCCGCCGACATCGGTTCTCTCGCCGCCTATTGCGCGCTGTCGATCCTGTCGCACTGGCTGGTCCTGAAGAGCTATGAACAGGTCGAGGCGGTGCGGGTGCAGCCGTTTTCCTACCTGCAACTGGTCTTCACCAGCATCGTCGGGATGCTGGTCTATGGCGAGGTGCTGGAGCTTCCGGTCGCCATCGGCAGCCTGATCGTGGTGGCCGCCGGGCTTTATTCGCTGTCGCTGGAGCGCAAACCCGCATGACCACGACGCAGAATACCAGGCTGGGCATCTGGCTGATGATCGCGACGACCGTGGTCTTCGCGGCGCAGGACGGGATTTCCCGGCATCTGGGCGAGACCTACCCCGTCACCATGGTGGTGATGGTGCGCTTCTGGTTCTTCGGGCTGTTCGCCATGGCGATGGCGGCCCGGGCGCCGGGGGGCCTGAAGGCGGCGGCGCAGTCGGCCTTTCCTTTAGTCCAGGTGGCGCGCGGGGTGATCCTGGTCGCCGAGATCGCCATCATGCTGGTCGCCTTCGTGAAGCTGGGGCTGATCGAGGCCCATGCCGTCTTCACCTGCTATCCGCTGCTGGTCGCGGCGCTGTCGGGGCCGATCCTGGGCGAAAAGGTCGGCTGGCGGCGCTGGTCGGCGATCCTGGTGGGCTTCGTCGGCGTGGTGATCATCCTGGAGCCGGGCTTCGGCGTCTTCAGCCCCTGGGCGCTGGTGCCCCTGCTGTCCGCCACCATGTTCGCGGTCTACGGGCTGCTGACCCGCTATGTGGCCAGGAAGGACAGCGCCTCGGTCAGCTTCTTCTACACCGGGGTCGTGGGGGCGGTGGCGATGACGCCTTTCGGCCTGATGCACTGGAGCTGGATGACCCCGGGCGACTGGGGCTGGATGGGGCTTCTGTGCTGCACGGCGGCGGGTAGCCACTGGCTCTTGATCAAGTCGCTGGCGGTGGCCGAGGCTTCGGATGTGCAACCCTTCGCCTATCTGCAGATCGTCTGGGCCAGCGCCATCGGGCTTTTCATCTTCGGCGAGACCTTGCGGATCAATGTCGCCGTTGGCGCGGGGATCGTGGTGGCGGCGGGAATCTTCACGCTGTGGCGGCAAAGGGTGCGCGAGAAGGCGGCGCGGCTGGCGTAGGAGCGCGGCCGGGATTCCCACTTCCATCGGAGTTCTGCTTGCACCGTCGCAAAGCCCCCGCCCTAGGGGCGGTCGGGCGCGGCCCGGCGCTTTCGCGCCTTGAGTCCGGGCGAGTGGCCTGACGCACCCCATCCCGGTTGCCCCGGCCCCGGCCAAGGCGTAAAACCCCGGCGGAGCCAGACCGGAGAGTGCCGATGTCCGCTGCGAAACCCGTCGTCCTCTGCATCCTCGACGGCTGGGGCATTGGCCCGAACCCGGCGACCAGCGCGCCCGCTCAGGCGCAGGTTCCCACCTTCAACCATCTCTGGGCCAGCTGCCCCCACGCCACGCTGACGACCTTCGGGCCGGATGTGGGCCTGCCGACCGGGCAGATGGGGAACT
>Ga0209793_1000448_pt1 | contig 48162 bp, 44 predicted proteins | sample EBPBio122009_DNA_FD_185863 | JGI IMG/M metagenome (GOLD analysis project Ga0209793, IMG submission 185863) | Wastewater treatment Type I Accumulibacter community from EBPR Bioreactor in Madison, WI, USA - Reactor 1_2/2/2009_ DNA (SPAdes) (version 2) | ecosystem: Engineered > Bioreactor > EBPR >... | reverse complement strand
GGGGTCCAAGGGCGGGCGACCCCCGAAGACCGACCCCACGTTGTACGCCAAGCGCCACGTCGTGGAGAACGGCTTCGAGCGGTTCAAGCAGTGGCGCGCCATCGCCACCCGCTACGACAAACTCGCTACGACAAACTCGCTCTGACCTATCGCTCGGGCATCGTTCTGCGGGCGGTCACCCTCTGGCTACCAGCATTGGGAGACACGCCCTAGCTGATCAGGCCCAGCTCGCGCACCGCGTCGCGCTCCTCGACCAACTCGGCGACGGACGCGTCGATCTTCTCGCGGCTGAACGGATCGATCTCCAGGCCCTGGACGATCTCCCAGTCACCGTTCTTCGTGGTCACCGGGAAGGAGCTGATGATGCCCTCGGGCACGCCGTACGAGCCGTCGGAGACGACCGCCATCGACAGCCAGTCGCCCTTGGGGGAGCCGAGCAGCCAGTCGCGCGCCGCGTCGATCGTGGCGCTGGCCGCGGAGGCCGCCGAGGACGCGCCGCGCGCCTCGATGATGGCCGCGCCGCGCTTGGCCACGGTCGGGATGAAGTCATTGGCATACCAGTCCTGGTCGCCGACGGCCGCATAGGCGTTCTTGCCGCCCACCTCGGCGTGGAACAGGTCCGGGTATTGCGTCGCGGAGTGGTTGCCCCAGATCGTCATCTTGGTGATCTCGGTCACCGGTACGCCGAGCTTGGCGCTCAGCTGGCTGATCGCCCGGTTGTGGTCGAGGCGGGTCAGCGCGGAGAACCGCTCCTTGGGGATGTCCGGGGCGTTGTTCATCGCGATGAGCGCGTTGGTGTTGGCCGGGTTACCGGTCACGCCGATGCGGATGTCCGAGGCGGCGTGGTCGTTCAGGGCCTTGCCCTGGCCGGTGAAGATGGCGCCATTGGCCGAGAGCAGGTCGCCGCGCTCCATGCCCTTGGTCCGCGGGCGGGCGCCGACGAGGAGGGCGAGGTTCGCGCCGTCGAAGATGACGTTGGGGTCGTCGCCGATCTCGACGCCGGCGAGCGTCGGGAAGGCGCAGTCGTTCAGCTCCATGACGGTGCCCTCGAGCGCCTTGAGGGCCGGCGTGATTTCCAGCAGGCGGAGCTCGATGGGCTGGTCGGCCCCGAGCAGCGCGCCGCTCGCGATGCGGAACAGGAGGCTGTAGCCGATCTGGCCGGCAGCGCCGGTCACGGCGACCTTGACGGGGGACTTGCTCACGGATCTCCGCCCTTCGGATGAGGGAACACTGGATGGCTCGAACCTACCAGCGCAGGCGTGCCGAGCGGCTGGGGGCGATGGTGGGGAAGACCACGGTGGGCCGGCGTCGCGCTGGCCGGCCGGTCACTCCTCGTGGTGTTCAGCTCGGGTCGGGGTGGAGGCGGTTGGTGGCGGTGCGGATGCTCAGGGTGGGGAAGGCGGTGGTCTGGACCGAGGTGCCGGGTAGCGGTTGCCAGGGGCCGGTGTCGATGCGGAAGTCGGCGGTGAGGGTGGTGTCGGCGGTGGGGGTCAGGGTGGTGGGGTGGCGGTAGGTGTGGGTGATGTCGCCGGTGGGGTAGGGGCCGCCGGGGCTGGTGGTGGGGCCCTGGTGCGTGCCGTCGGCGAAGTCGTAGGTGTGGTGTACGAGTTTGAGGTGCAGGTCCACTCGGCGGCCGAGGAGGGTCAGGGTGCGGGTCTGGCCGGGACGGTAGCCGGTGTCGGGCCAGGTCAGGGCGAAGTAGGTGGGGAGGTTGACCAGGGTGGTCCCGCCGGGGGGTTGGATCGTTCCGATCGGGGTGGCGAAGGGCGTTTCGTGGAAGGCCCGTTGGATGTCGGCGAGGGTCAGTACGCCGGGGGCCGGCGCGGCGGGGTAGTCGGTGGGGTGGCAGGTGGTGCCGGAGGGGGTCCAGCGGTCGGTTCCGGGTGGGCGGGTGTAGATGGTGGCGCGTGGCCCTGGGCCTTCTCCCGAGCGTTCGCAAGCGGCGATGGCGGACTGGCAGGAGAAGGTCTCGTCAGGGCCGTCAACGGTGTTCGCGGAGCAGTCGATGACGACCCGCACCTCGACGGCGGAAGCGGGCGACGCGGCTGATTCCGCGGAGGGTTGCGGCGGAGCCTGAGCGCCTCGTGATGGGCGAGTACCCGCCGGATCGATCTGTTCGGCCGACACCCATAGCCCTCGGGTCGTGACCTTCCCCGCGATGACGGGGCCCCGACCAGGCATTGATGGGGGCGGTGTGGGCGCTGTCGTGGCGGCCGTGAGCACGGCGGCGGTCGTCAGGGATATGAGCCGGTTCATCGCTGGGCAGGAGCCACTTCGCTGCTGCGGAAGTCGGCGACCTGCCACTGGCCACCACTCCACCTCAGTCGGTAGTCGATGAGAACGTTCCCGTCCTGCGGGCGAGTCGAGGGCGGTGCAGTACCGCGCTTGACAGCTACAGGGGAGGTGGAGACCAGGGCGAGAACGTGGACCTCGGTCACATGCGAGGCGTCGACAGGATTGTTGCTGCCGTCATCTGGCTCGCTGACATTCAGAGTGCGGTAGTAGAGGTCCAGCCATCGCACACCATCCTCAAGCGTCTCGCCGACTACCCGCTCGTTGGCGCGGCACTCGTCGCAGCTGGATAGGTGCAGCTTGGTCAGTTGGTCCTTGGCGGGGGTCATCAGGAGTCGGCCGAAGGCCTCGATGTAGTAGCGGGCGAAGGCTTGGGCGCCGGCGTTGGTGTGCTGCTTCGCGGCGCTCGGCATGTTGGCCAGCACGTCGAACCCGCTCGTGGCTGGGCTCGTGCCGGTGCTGGGCGAGGGGGCGGCGCCTGCGCCGCTGGGCTCCGGAGTGGGGATGGTGATGGCGGTGGCGGCACGGGCGCTGGTGGGGGGCGTCGCATCGGGGGAGCCGCCACAGGCCGTCAGGGTGGCTGCGGTGGCGAGCGTGGCAAGCGCCGCGGTGGAGCGGCGCCTGGTGCTGCGGTGCGTGGTGGTCGTCATGCTGGTCACCGCTTCCCCCGGGGCGTCCTTGACGGGCCGATTCTGCCGGATACGGGACAACTGGTGGGCTGTCACGAGGGGATTTGTGGACCGCTGACCAGCGGGCTTGTGCCGCAACGGGGTTCGCCGTGGGCTGGGTGGGATCGGGTGGCGGGTGCTGGTGGTGGGCGTCCAGTCAGGGGGCCTGTGGGGAGTGTTTCGAACCGATCCCGGGAGTGAAGTCTCCCCACAAGGGCTGCCGTGGTGGTGTGGGGCAGCCCCAGCGGTCGGGCCCGGAGTTGTGCGGGTCGTGGCGGGCGCGGAGGGGTCAGAAGACGCCGAACGGCCGCATCCCCTGTGGGGTGCGGCCGTCCGGAGATTGTTCGGGTTGTCCGGTCGTCCCGGTGGAGCGGTTGTGCAGGTCGTACGGCGTGCACGGGGTGCAGCTCGTACGGCGTACGAGGTGAGACGACTCAGGCGTGCGCGCGGACCTCGCCCTCGATGTCGGCGGTCTTGCGCTCACCGGTCAAGGCGGCGTAGGCCGCCCCAGCGATCGCGGCGCCGATGATCGGCGCGACCCAGAACAGCCACTGCTGGCTCACCGCGGCGCCGCCCTGGAAGAAGGCGACGGCCGTGGACCGGGCCGGGTTGACCGAGGTGTTGGTGACCGGGATCGAGATCAGGTGAATCAGGGTCAGCGCCAGACCGATCGCGATCGGCGCGAAGCCCTTGGGCGCCCGACCGTCCGTCGCACCGAGGATGACGATGAGGAAGAACGCGGTGCAGACGACCTCGATGAGGAAGGCGGCCAGCAGGCCGTAGCCGTTCGGCGAGCCGGCGTCGTAGCCGTTGGCGGCGAAGCCCTTCGACGCGTCGAAGCCCGGCCGGCCGGAGGCGATGAGGTAGAGCACCAGGCCCGCGATCAGACCGGCGACGACCTGGGTGACGACGTACGCCACGACGTCCTTCCACGGGAACCGCTTGGCGACCGCGCAACCGATCGTCACGGCCGGGTTGAAGTGTCCACCGGAGACGTGGCCGAGGGCGTAGGCGCCGGTCAGCACGGTGAGGCCGAACGCCAAGGCCACCCCGGCGAAGCCGATGCCGAGGTTGACCGGGGTGGGGTCTTTGGACAGCACGTGGGCCGCGAAGATCGCCGAGCCGCAGCCGCCGAAGACGAGCCAGAACGTGCCGAGTGCCTCGGCAGCCAAACGATGGGGCAGTGCAGGAGTCTGCATGAGTACGGATGTCCTTCAGTTCTGCGGAGACCCCCGAGGGCGGCTCTGCCGCTCGGTACGGGGTCGAGGTCGCGGCTACCCTAACGTGCGCGCGCGCCCGTCCCGAACGCACGACCCGCGCCGGGCAGCTTCCGATTGCGCATCGAATTCGCAACTAGCGCAACTGAACTGGACGTTTCCGGACAAGCCGCCTCAGCGGCCCGTTCACTCTGCCTTCCGACCGAAGACCCTCCTGAAGAATCCCTTCTTCTCCTCCGCCGATTCGGGAGACTCGGGCGCCTGGGGCCAGGCGTGCGGCGCCCAGGTCGGCGGCTCGGGTGCGGCGGAGGCCGCCGCGGGTGCTGGGGTCTCGTACGCCGCGGGTGCCGGGGTCTCGTACGCCGCGGGCGCCGGGGCCTCGTACGCCGCGGGCGCCGGAGTGGGCTCGGCGGATTCGGGGGCGATGGCGTGGCCGACGGCCGCCCGCTCGGCCTCGGCGGCCGGGCTGTCCTGCCAACCGGAGTCGGGCTCCGGGGTGGCCGGCATCCACACGGTGGTGGGCTCGTCGCCCGCCGGATCCGGGCGGCTCGCCGGCGCCGGCTCGACGGGCGGTTCGGAAACGGGCTGCGGGAGGACCCCGTCGTACGGCGAGGCAACGGACGTGACCTGCGGCTCGTCGGGAACCGCCGCCCCAGCCGCCGCCACAGTCGGTGCGCCAGCCGATCCCGCACCCAGCCGCGCGTCCGACTGGCTGCTCGGCTCGCCGGTGGCCGCGTCGGGATAGTCCCAGCCCACGAAGCGACGCGTCTCCTCGGAGAACACCTCGATGCCGTCCTGGGCCTGCAGGGCGGAGACGATCCGCTCGGCATGGGCCGCGTGCACCCGCTCCGGGTCGGGTTGCCCGTGCAGGTCGATCATCGACTCGCACCGGGACAGCCACCGCCGCCGGGCGCCCTCGGGCAGGTAGGTCGCGTAGTGGTCGGCGACCCCGTCCGCCTCCTCCAACCACAGGCTGAAGACGTAGCCACCCAGCTCCACGTCGACCCGCAGCGGCTTGTCGGTCACCTCGGCGTCCGGGAAGAGCCCCTCCAGGAAGACGGCCAGGGACTCCTTGTCGAGCCCGGCGTCGGGCTGGACGAAAACCATGTGCGGGTAGCCGTTGCTCGCCATGGACCCATCCTTGCGCACCGGTCCGACACTGACGAGAAGGGCCAGGGGCGGCCACCTGCTAGCCGGGTGTCGATCCGCCCGTACCAGGTAGGTTGTCCCCTGGGACAGCCTGCAGGACCTCGACCTGGGAGAGCGCATGACACGCGGCACAATCGTCTGGACCAAGATCGACGAGGCTCCGGCGCTGGCGACGTACTCATTCCTGCCCATCGTGCAGGCCTTCACCAAGACGGCCGGGGTCCACGTGGAGACCGCCGACATCTCTCTCGCCGGCCGAATCCTGGCCCAATTCCCCGAGCGGCTCGGTCCGGAGCAGCAGGTTCCGGACGACCTGGCGACCCTGGGCCAGCTGACCCAGGACCCGACCGCCAACATCATCAAGCTGCCCAACGTCTCGGCGTCCGTGCCGCAGCTCAAGGCCGCCATCGCCGAGCTGCAGGGCAAGGGCTACGCGATCCCGGACTTCCCGGAGAATCCGGCCACCGACGAGGACAAGGACGTCGCCGCGCGCTACGCCAAGGTGCTCGGCTCGGCCGTGAACCCCGTGCTGCGCGAAGGCAACTCCGATCGTCGGGCCCCCGTCAGCGTGAAGAACTTCGCCAAGAAGCACCCGCACCGCCTCGGCGAGTGGACCCCCGCCAACCACGCCCGGGTCGTCTCGATGAGCGACGGCGATTTCTACGGCAACGAGAAGTCCGTGGTGGTCTCCCGGGGCGACACCCTGCGCATCGAGCTGGTCAACAGCGCCGGGACGACGGTGCTCAAGGACGCGGTGCCGGTCCTGGACGGCGAGATCGTCTCGACGACGTTCATGTCGGCGGCCGCCCTCAAGGCGTTCTATGCGGCGCAGATCGCCAAGGCGAAGGACGACGGCCTGCTGCTGTCGCTGCACCTCAAGGCGACCATGATGAAGGTCTCGGACCCGGTGATGTTCGGCTACGCGGTGCAGACCTTCTACAGCGATGTCTTCGACCGGTACGGCGACACGCTCGCCGGCCTCGGCGTCAACCCCAACCTCGGCCTCGGCGACCTGCTGGCCCGCCTGGGGCAGCTGCCGGCGGATCAGCAGGAGGCCATCGAGGCGACGATCAAGGCGCAGTACGACGCCCGTCCGGCGCTCGCGATGGTCGACTCCGACAAGGGCATCACCAACCTGCACGTGCCCAGCGACATCATCATCGACGCCTCGATGCCCGTGGTGGTGCGCGACTCCGGCCAGATGTGGAATGCCGACGGTGCGCTGCAGGAGACCCTGGCGATGGTCCCGGACCGCTGCTACGGCCCGATGTACGCCGCGGTCCTCGACGACTGTCGCGCCCACGGCGCCCTGCACCCGGCCACGATGGGCGACGTGCCCAACGTCGGGCTGATGGCGCAGAAGGCCGAGGAATACGGCTCGCACCCGACCACCTTCATCCTGGAGGCCGCCGGCACCGTCCGGGTGCTGATGTCCGACGGTTCGGTGCTGACCGAGCACCAGGTCGAGGCCGGCGACATCTGGCGGATGAGCCGCGTGCGCGACATCCCGATCCAGGACTGGGTCAAGCTGGCCGTCACCCGCGCGCGGGCCACCGGCGCGCCGGCCTGCTTCTTCCTCGACGACAAGCGCGCCCATGACCGCAACGTCATCGCCAAGGTGCACAAATACCTGGCGGATCACGACACCGACGGCCTGACCATCGAGATCAAGAACCCGGTCGAGGCCATGTCCTACTGCCTGCAGCGGATCCGCCGCGGTGAAGACACCATCTCGGTGACCGGCAATGTGCTGCGCGACTACCTCACCGACCTGTTCCCCATCTTGGAGCTGGGCACCAGCGCCAAGATGCTCTCCGTGGTGCCGCTGCTCGCGGGCGGCGGGCTGTTCGAGACCGGGGCGGGCGGTTCTGCGCCCAAGCACGTGCAGCAGTTCGTCAAGGAGAACTACCTGCGCTGGGACAGCCTCGGGGAGTTCTCCGCGCTGGGCGCGAGCCTGGAGCACCTGGCCAGCACGCAGGGCAACGCCAAGGCGCAGGTGCTGGCCGACGCCCTCGACGCCGCCATCGGCCGGTTCCTGGACGAGAACAAGTCCCCGGCTCGCGCGGTCGGTCAGATCGACAACCGCGGCAGCCACTTCTACCTGGCCCAATACTGGGCGCGGGCGCTCGCCGACCAGGATGCCGACGCCGAGATCAAGGCCCACTTCCAGCCGATCGCCGCGGCTCTGGAGGAGAACCAGGGGCAGATCGACGCCGAGCTGATCGGGGTCCAGGGCAGCCCGGTCGACATGGGCGGCTACTACCGGCCGGACGAGGCGAAGACCGGCGCCGCGATGCGCCCGAGCGAGACGCTCAACGGGATCATCGCCGGTATCTGACGAATCCTGCTGCGGCCCAACGGGTTCTGCCGAACTCAGCGGGTGTCCGCAAGGATCTCCGACCCGGCCCGCGATGGCTACGATCGAGATCGATGACCGTATCCCCGCCCCCGGACCCGACCGTTGCCGCTGACGGGCGGGGCGGTGAGGTGGCCGAGTCGGTCTTCACGCTGGCGCTTCGGGCGGCGATCACGACCCGTGGCGCCAGCCTGGAGTCCCTGCGCCAGGCGCTGCTGGAGCGCGGCTCTCGCGTCAGCGTCGCCACGCTGAGCTATTGGCGGTCGGGCCGCAGCAGGCCAGACCGCGGTGGGTCGATGATCGCGTTGGCCGAACTGGAGCAGGTGCTGCGGTTGCCGGCCGGCTTCCTGACCAGCAAGGTCAACCCGCGCGGCCCCGGCAGTGTGGTGGCCAGTGAACTCCCGACGCACTATCTGATGGCGGCGGTGCCCACCACCGGGCCCGGGGACGGCACCGACACGGACGTGGTCAAGGCCGGGGTGGGCATGCTCGGTCTGGCCTTCGGCGACGACGGTCTTGATCGGGTCACCTATCACGACCGCCTGGAGGTCCGGCCGGATCGCACGGACGGCGCACACGACGTACGGACCGTCTTCATGGCCTGCCGGGAAGGGGTGGACCGGTTCCCGATCTGGTATAGCCACTCCGACGCCACGGCCTTCCCGTTCGTGATGGGCCTGTCCAACTGCCGGCTGGGTCGGGCTATCGAGTTCCGCGAGAAGGCCGCGGTGGCCGCCGAGATGATCCTCGATCATCCTCTCGACGAGGGGGAGTCCGCTATCGTCGAGCACCGCCTGGAGACCATCGGCCAGAGCATCCCGGTGCACAATCTGATGCGCCGCGTCGGCAACCCCATCCGCGAGCTCGTGATGGAGGTGCGCTTCCCGCCCAACCAGACACCGGAGTCCGCGGTGCTGCACACGGTCGTGGACGGACGGCCCACCGTGCGTCCTACCAGCCTGGTGGGCAGCTCGTTGCACCTGCTCGTGATCGACCCGCAACCAGGGGTCTACGGCCTGGCCTGGACCTGGCCGGGGGAGGGGCGCGGTGATGACCAACCAGCACCCCAGTGAGAACGAGCACTTCGCGGCGGCGCTGCGCGCGGCCATCGCGGCCCGGGGTCTGTCGCTGGACCGGGTCCGCTATCACCTGATCCAACGCGGCCACGAGCTGTCGGTGGCCACGATCAGCTATTGGCAGTCCGGTCGGAGCCGGCCCGAGCGGGCCTCCTCCATCGCGGCCATCGCCGCCCTCGAGGAGATCCTCGGGGTGGAGCCGGGTGCCTTGTCGGGCAAGCTGCCGGCGCGGCGGCGCGGGACGAGCGCCTCGGGGCAGAGCCCGGCCGAGGCGGCGGACGCCTACCTGCCCTATGTCCATGATCTGCTCGGCCGACTCGGCCTGACCTGGGACCAGGGCCTCACCCCGATCTCCGTCCACGACCAGGTGGTGGTCGATGACCAGGGTCGGGAGACGACGCGCGACGTCAAACAGCTCTTCGTCGCGGAGCGCGACGGGGTGGACCACTACTGGGTGTACTTCCAGGCGCCCACCCTGCCCGTGGTGCAGGGCCTGCGCAATTGCCACGTCAGCGCGGTCGAGAACATGCCCGAGCTGGGCATCGTCGTGGCGCAACTGCGGCTGAACCGGTCCCTGGCCAAGGGCGAATCGGTGCTGGTCGAACACCGGGCCGCGCCGGCGACACCCGAACCCTCCGACCGCACCGTGGAGCGCGCCTTCCTGGGCCAGGTGCGCTCCGCGCACACCGAGGTGCTGTTCGACCCGGCCTGCCTGCCGCTGGCGGCCGAACGGTTCATCATGGTCGACGGGGTGGAGCGCGTCGAGCCGGTGGTCATCGTCGGGCGCAGCGTGCACGCCCTGGCGCTGGATTTCGGGCCCGGGTTGTACGGCGTGCGCTGGGAGTGGTGAGGAGCTGGTGCGCAGCCCCGTCCCGAGTGGGTCCGGCGTGACGATCGGCGTCGCGATCGCCGTCCCCGAACCACACGGCAGCCGGCTGCAGGAGGCCCGGCGCCGGTTCCGCGACCCGTTGGCCGACCTGATCCAGACGCACATCACCGTGCTGGCGCCTCGGCAGGTCGAGCCGGCCGACCTGCCCGGCATCGAGGCGCACCTGGCCGAGGTCGCCACCCGGCACCCGCCGTACCGGGTCGTGCTCGCCGGGACCGGCACCTTCCGGCCGCTGACTCAGGTGGTGTTTCTCGCGGTGGTCGAGGGGGCGGCGAACTGCGAACGGTTGGCCCGCGACGTGCGTCGAGGACCGCTGGGCGGCCCGACGGCCTTTCCCTATCATCCGCACGTCACGCTCGCTCACGACGTGTTGGAGCAGGAGTTGGACGCGGCGCAGCGGGAACTGGCGACCGAGCGGATCGAGTTCGAGGCCGACGCGGTCAGCCTCTATGTCTGCGGCGCGGACGCCTACTGGCGGCCGATGCGTTCCTTCGTCCTGACCGGCCCGGCAGCCGGCCCCGCGACCGGCCCAGCGAACGAGTCGGCCTGAGCCGTGCGGCCACCGACCGGCCGGACGGACCAGGAGCCGTCGGGCTCGCCCTGCGGCAGCTGGTAGGGCACCGTGCCGTCGGCGGCCATGTCGTACGCCGAGTTGTACGCCGCCGCGTCGTACGCCGCCGCGTCGTACGCCGCCGCGTCGTACGCACCTGAGCCGTACGCAGAGCCGTACGCCGTCGCGACGACCGGCACCTCGCGCCGGGTCGAGCCGGCCTGGGTGGCGGGTCGTTGTGGGGGCATGGCCGGCCGCTGCGGTCGGCGCGCCGCCGCATCCAAGCCGGCGACCAGGTCTGCTTCGAGCCGGCGACGCCGGGCCTCGCGGCGGGCCGCGTCGCGCCGCAGCTTGCGCACCCGCAGCGCGACCGCCGCGACGCCGAGGACGAGGATCGTCCAGCCCAACACGCGCAGCACGGCCAGCAGGAATGCGCCGATGGCGGCGAGCACGCCCCCGCCCTCGGCCGCATCGACGCTGGTCGCGGCCTTCGCATCGGCGGCCGGACCGGCCGCCGGGGCTCCGACGGGGGCGACGGCACCCGGCAGCTTGCCGACCGCCTTGGCCTTGGTGCCGTTGGCGAAGGCCCAGTCGAGCAGTGCAGCCATCGGCTTCCAGTCGTTGGACTTGGCGCCCATGAAGGACACGGCGTACGTCTTGTCGCCCTTGCGCACCGCCCCCACGTAGGTGTGCCCGGCGGCATCGGTATAGCCGTCCTTGCCGCCGATCGCCCCCTCGTAATTCCACAGCAGCTTGTTCTGGCTGGCCACCTGCTGGGTCCCGGCGAGCGAGGGAGCGGAGGACGCGTCCTGGTCACTGCTGCCTGCCGGCGGTGTTTCGACCGGCAGGTATTTCGGGAACGGATAGGTCTGTGTCGTGAGGATCTGGGCGACGGCGGGGGTGTCGAGGGCGCCACGCAGGATGGCGACCAGGTCGTACGCCGTGGTCTGCTGGCCGTCGGCATCCAGGCCGTGCGGCGTCCTGGGCACGGTGTCCTTGGCCCCCAGCTGGGCCGCGCGCTCGCTCATCTGCGTCAGCGTGTTCTCCAGGCCCCCGTTGGCCCGCGCCAGCGCTTCGGCCGCGTCGTTGGCCGACCCCATCAGGAGGGCGTGGAACAGCTGGTCGGCGGTGTACTCCCGGCCCGGGACCATCCCGACCCGGGTGCCGTCGACGCTCGCGTCGGAGTCGGTGGCCCGGATCTTGGTGTCGCCGGCGAGCCGCGGCATCAGGGTCTGCGCGGTGAGCAGCTTCATGGTGCTCGCGGACAGGTGCGCCTCGTGGGCGCCGCGGGCGAGCAGAACGTCGCCGGAGCCGAGATCGGCCAGCACGTAGGCGGCGGCCGCCAACTCCGGCGGCGCCGGGACATCGGTCGGGACGTCGACCACGACGCCCGAGTCGCGCAGCCGGTCCCGGTCCTCAGCCGGAGCCAGCATCGGCGCCGCAGCGACGGCCGAAGCCGCCGCGGCGGGGGCCGGCGCAGGCGCCGCGGCGGCCGCGGGCAGGGCAGTCAGCGGCGCGGCCAGCAGTGCGACGGCGAGGGCAACGGAGCCGACCGTGCCGTGGCGTCGGCCGACGGGCCGGTGGGAACCCTGAAAGCGGTTGCCTGCCACGGGACCTCCTTGGAGCGAAAAGCGTTGCGCGCGACGCTACCCGCTCAGGCCAGCCCGACCCGTGACCCCGGCCGCGACACGGCGACATACCGGTCCACGAGCGCCTCGGTGAGCGCGTCCCAGGTCCGGTCGGCCACCCGGGCCGCCCCGGCCTCACCCATCAGCGCGCGCCGTGCCCAGGCATCCTCCGCGCAGCTCAGTTGGGCGACGCAGGAGCGCAGCTCGCCCGCGTCGCGCGGGTCGAACAGGAGCCCGGTGACGCCGTGCTCGACGAGATCGAGGGGTCCGCCGGCCGCCGGGGCCACGACGGGCAGCCCGGTCGCCCCGGCCTCCTGGATGGTCTGCCCGAACGTCTCGCTCGTGCCGGTGTGCACGAAGACGTCCAGGGCGGCGTAGGCCCGGGCCAGGTCGTCGCCCTCGCGGCGGCCGAGGAAGACCACGTCGGGCATCGCCTGCTCCAGGTCGGCGCGGCTCGGTCCGTCGCCGACGACGACCACCCGGACGCCCGGCAACGTGCGAAGCACGGCGAGCCGCCCGACCTCCTTTTCGGGGGCCAGCCGCCCGACATAGCCCACCAGGATCTGTTGCTGCGGCGCGAGCCGTCGGCGCAGGGCCCGGCAGCCGGCGTCGTCGCGCCACCCGCCGTGGAACAGCCGTCCGTCCACGCCGCGCCCCCACAGGGCGGTCCGGTCGATCCCCTCGCGGGCCAGGTCGGCGAGCGCGGCCGTGGACGGCGCGAGGGTGAGATCGGCCAGGGCGTGCACCTTGCGCAGGTAGGCCCAGGTCACCGCGGCCAGCGGGGTGCCGGCCCCGCGGCCGTGCCGGGCGACATAGCTGGCCATGTCGGTCTGGTAGATCGCCACCGTCGGGATGCCCAGCGCGCGGGCGGCGTACAGCCCCCTCGCCCCCAGGAAGAACGGCGAGGCGACGTGGACGACGTCAGGGGCGAACCGGCGCAGCACCGCCTCGATCTGCCGCGTCGGCAGGCCGACCTGGAACTGTCGCACCGGCACGCTGGTGACGCCGACGACCTCGAAACCGCGGTACGTCGTGGGGGCCGGCGAGGGCGCGACGATCACCACCTCATGGCCCTGGGCGGCGAGGGAGTCGACGACCCGGCAGACGCTCGTCGTCACCCCGTTCAGGGAGGGCAGGAAGGACTCGGTGACGATCGCGATGCGCACATCCGGCAGGTTCCCGCGCCAAGATGGTCAGCAGTCGACCCTGCGGGGGGTGTCAGGTGAGCGGCAGGTGACCCTCCGGCGACGCCCGACCGCCGCGCGGGGGGGACGTGCGGGGGGACGTGCGGCGAACCGACAGCGTCGGATAGCTTGCGAGACATGACCGACATCCACGCAGCGACCGGCGACACCGACGACTTCTGGTCGGTCATCCCCGCCGGCGGCGCCGGCACCAGGCTGTGGCCGCTGTCCCGGGCGGCGCGGCCAAAGTTCCTGCACGACTTGACCGGGGTCGGCCGGTCCCTGCTGCAGGCCACCGCGGACCGGCTGCAGCCGCTGTCCGGGGACCGGCTCGTCGTCGTGACCGGGGTCGCCCACGAGGAAGCGGTCCGGGCTCAGCTCGGCGAGTTGGCCCCGCACGGTCTGCTCGCGGAGCCCTCTCCGCGGGACTCGATGGCCGCGATCGGCCTGGCCGCCGCCGTGATCGAACGCCTCGATCCAGACGCCGTGATCGGCTCGTTCGCCGCCGATCACGTCGTCGGGCAGGAGGCGGACTTCCGGGCCTGCGTGCGCGAGGCGGTCGCCCTGGCCCGCACCGGCCTCCTCGTCACGCTCGGCATCGCGCCGACCCACCCCTCGACCGGGTTCGGCTATATCCACGTAGGTGCGGCGCTGGCCGTGCCGGGCGCGCCGCACGGCCGCCAGGTGCTCTCGTTCGTGGAGAAGCCGGATGCGGCGACGGCGACGGCGTACGTCGAGGGCGGCGGCTATCTCTGGAACGCCGGCATGTTCGTGGTCCGCGCCACGGTGCTGCTCGACCTGCTGGACCGCTACCACCCCGATCTGGCGCGCAGTCTGCGGGAGATCGCCGCCGAACCGGACCGGCTCGACGAGATCTGGCCGGGGCTGCAGAAGATCTCGATCGACCATGCGCTGGCCGAGCCGGCCGCGGACGCGGGCCACGTGGCCGTGGTCGAGACCGACTTTCCCTGGGACGACGTGGGCGACTTCGCGTCGCTGGCTGGGCTGCTGCCGGAGGCCTCCGGGCCGCTGCAGCCGGAGGTTCACGTGCTGGGCGATGCGGCCTCCGTGGTGGCCAGGGACGCGAGTGGGCTGGTCGCGCCCGGCAGTGGGCGGCTCGTCGCCGTCGTGGGGGTCGCCGACATCGTGGTCGTGGACACCCCGGACGCCGTACTGGTGACGACCAGAGAACACGCCCAGGACGTCAAGAAGGTCGTGGACGAGCTGAAGGCGACCGGTCGGTCCGGGCTAACCTGAGCCGGCCGCCGCCGGCGCGGCGCCAGGGCCGGCGGTGGCGGCGAGGAACTCCGTGGCGAAGGCCCGGTCGCTGCCCAGGATGTGTTCGGTGAGCCAGTCCCGCAGGAACGCCAGGGTCGGCATGCCGATGTCGGTGCGGCCGGTGTCGAACCGGACCTTGAAGGCGGTGACCGTGTCGGCGAACCGCTGATGCTCCGCTTGGTGCTCGGCCAGGAGGTCGAGGTGGTGCGTCTCCATGAGGCGCTCCTCGAACGTGAAGTGGAACAGGGTATAGCGCATCAGCTCGGTCAGGATCGAGTCGAGGATGTTCACGCTGTAGCCGCGCTTCACGGCGGAGTCGAGAGTGTTGACCAGGCCGACGAGCTTGCGGTGCTGGCTGTCCACCTCGGGGATGCCGATTTCCAGGGCTGGGCCCCACAGCATGAATGTCATCGCCGGTCCTCCCTCCGAGCCCCTCATCGACGGGCCGGCCGAGGACCAAAGACCTTTCCTTCACTTCGCCCCGTTCGCGGCAGGGCCGCTCATGGGGCCCGCGCACTACGCTGCTCCCATGGGTGAAACGACGGCACGTACCGAGTCCGACCTTCCGATGCAGTCGGTCTATTCAGCCGAAAGCCTGCAGGGCTTCGACCCTGGTCAGCAGCTCGGTGAGCCCGGCAAGTATCCGTACACGCGCGGTGTCTACCCGAGCATGTACACCGGCAAGCCGTGGACCATGCGCCAATACGCAGGCTTCGGCACGGCCAAGGAGAGCAACGAGCGCTACCGCCAGCTCGTCGCGGCCGGCACCGGCGGACTGTCTGTCGCGTTCGACCTGCCCACTCAGATGGGCTACGACTCCGACGCCCCGCTGGCCAGCGGCGAGGTCGGCAAGGTCGGGGTGGCGATCGACTCGATCGACGACATGAAGGTGCTCTTCGACGGGCTGCCCCTGGACAAGGTCAGCACCTCGATGACCATCAACGCGCCGGCCTCGACGCTGCTGCTGATGTACGAACTCGTGGCGGCCGAGCAGGGCGTGTCCGCGGGCCAGCTGACCGGCACGATCCAGAACGATGTCCTCAAGGAATACATCGCCCGCGGCACCTACATCTACCCGCCGGCCCAGTCGCTGCGGCTGATCTCCGACATCTTCGCCTACTGCTCCAAGGAGATTCCGCGCTGGAACACGATCTCCATCTCCGGCTACCACATGGCGGAGGCCGGGGCGACACCCGCGCAGGAGGTCGCCTTCACCCTCGCGAACGGCAAGGAGTATGTGCGCGCGGCGCAGGCCGCCGGCCTGGAGGTCGACACCTTCGCGCCGCGGTTGAGCTTCTTCTTCGTGGCGCGCACGACGCTGCTGGAGGAGGTCGCCAAGTTCCGGGCGGCCCGGCGGGTGTGGTCGCGGATCATGAAGGAGGAGTTCGGGGCTCAGAACCCGAAGTCCCAGATGCTGCGGTTCCACACCCAGACGGCCGGCGTGCAGCTGACCGCCCAGCAGCCCGAGGTCAACCTCATCCGGGTTTCGCTGCAGGGCCTGGCGGCCGTGCTCGGCGGCACCCAGTCGCTGCACACCAACTCCTTCGATGAGGCCATCGCGCTGCCGACGCAGAAGGCGGCGCGGCTGGCGCTGCGCACCCAGCAGGTCATCGCCTACGAGACCGACGTGTGCAAGACCGTGGACCCGTTCGCGGGCTCCTACGCCGTCGAGGCGCTCACCGACGAACTCGAGGCCAAGATCTGGGAGCTGATCCAGGCCGTCGAGGACAAGGGCGGCGCGGTGAAGGCGATCGAGCAGGGCTTCCAGAAGCAGGAGATCGAGCGGTCCGCCTATGCGACCCAGCTCGCGACCGACTCCGGCGAGCGGATCGTGGTGGGGCTCAACAAGTTCCGCATCGACGCGGAGGAGAAGTACGACCCGCTGCGGGTGGACCCGGCGATCGAGGCGGAGCAGTGCGCACGCCTGGAGAAGCTGCGCAAGGACCGCGACAACGGCGCCGTGCAGGACGCGCTGTCGCGGCTGAAGAAGTCGGCCGAGCAGCCCGACGGGGAGAACCTGCTGCTGCCGATGCGGGAGGCGCTCGCGGCCCGCGCGACCGGTGGCGAGGTCAGCAACGCGCTGCGCGACGTGTGGGGCATGTACGTACCGACCGACGCGTTCTGAGGCACCACCCTCTTCTGAGCTGCGCTAATCGCAGCAAGCACTCGCGGGGCCCGGTCAGGAACCGGGCCCCGCGGGCGTGTCCCCGCGGCGCGGGGGAGGATGGGCCCATGACGGTGGATTGGGATGCCCTGCATGCGGCGGCGGTGGCGGCGATGGGTCGGGCCTACGCGCCGTACAGTCGCTTTCCCGTCGGGGTCGCCGCGTTGGTGGACGACGGCCGGGTGGTGAGCGGCTGCAATGTGGAGAACGCGTCATACGGGGTGGGGCTGTGCGCCGAGTGTGGCCTGGTCTCGGAGTTGGCCCTGACCGGCGGCGGTCGGCTCGTGGCGGTGTGGTGCGTCGACGGGCGCGGGGAGACGTTGATGCCGTGCGGGCGGTGCCGTCAGCTGCTCTACGAATTCGGCGGCCCGGCATGCGAGATCCGTACGCCGCAAGGGGTCCAGACCTTGGCGGACATCCTGCCGCAGGCGTTCGGCCCGGCCGACCTCGACGCCGTCCGCGACTCATAGGGCCGACGCGTAGGACCCGACGCGTCGGGCCTGTCGCGGCGTACCGGCAACACCCCGTTCTGCCAAAGGGTTTGGGCGTTTCCTCTGGTTACCCTGGCGTGTATGGACGCGGGGGAGGGCGCGCGGCTCGCTGCAGAGCAGCGGGCGCGGGTGCTGATCGATCAGCAGCTGACCGCTGCCGGATGGGCGGTCCAGGACCGCAAGGCGCTGAATCTCTTCGCCGCCCGCGGGATCGCCGTGCGGGAGTCGATCATGGCCGCCGGGCACGGCCGTGCGGACTATCTCCTCTACGTCGACAAGCACGTCGTCGGGGTGATCGAGGCCAAGCCCGTCGGCACTCCGCTGTCGGGCGTCGAATGGCAGTCGGCGATGTATGCCACCGGCCTTCCCGCGGAGGTCCGCCTCAAGGCGACCACGGTCGATGGACGCATCCCCTTCGTCTTCGAGGCCAGCGGCAGCGAAACGCATTTCACCAATGGCTATGACCCCGAGCCGCGCGCCCGCCGCCTCTTCGCCTTTCCCCGCCCGGAGTGGTTGGCGCGCGCGCTGCGCGACGTCGACACCCACCCCGAGCAGCCGACCTGGCGCGGGAAGGTTCGGCGCCTTCCTGAGCTCGATACCGCACCCCTTCGGCCGGCGCAGATCGACGCGATCCAGGGGACCGAACGCAGCCTCGCCGAGCAACGCTTCGACCGCAGCCTGATCCAGATGGCCACTGGCGCCGGAAAGACCTATACGGCGGTCACCTTGGCCTATCGGCTCCTGACGTACGGCGGCTTCAACCGCATCCTCTTCCTCGTCGACCGCAACAACCTCGCGGACCAGACGCTGGCGGAGTTCCAGAACTATCGGACGCCCGGCGACGGTCGTCGCTTCACCGAGCTCTTCAATGTGGACAAGCTGTCGAGCACGGGGATGCTGGACAGCTCCAGCGTCGTGATCTCGACGATCCAGCGCGTGTTCCGCGGCCTGCGCAACGAGGAGGTCCCGGCCGAGGACGACCCGGGGCTGGACGGGTTCACGCCGGAGGAGCCGGTCACGGTCGCCTACAGCAGGGACTTCCCGCCCGAGACCTTCGATCTCGTGATCGTCGACGAGGCGCACCGGTCGATCTACGGCGTGTGGCGCGGCGTGCTGGAGTATTTCGACGCGCACGTGGTCGGCCTCACCGCCACGCCCGGCAAGCAGACCTTCGGCTTCTTTCGCGGCAATCTCGTCAGCGAATACACCTACCCGCAGTCCGTCGCCGACCACGTCAACGTCGACTTCGACGTCTACCGCATCAAGACCGAGCTGTCGGAGCAGGGCGGCTCAATCGAGGCCGGCACCGTCGTACCGGTCGTGGACCGACGGACCCGGCAGGAGCGCTACGAGACCCTCGACGAGGACGTCGACTACACGAAGGGCCAGCTAGACCGGGCCGTCACCGCGAAGAACCAGATCCGGCTCGTGCTGGAGACCTTCCGCGATCGGGTCTTCACGGAGATCTTCCCCGGCCGGTCGACCGTGCCGAAGACGCTGATCTTCGCCAAGGACGACAACCACGCCGAGGAAATCGTCACGGCCGTGCGCGAGGTCTTCGGCAAGGGCAACGACTTCGCCGCGAAGATCACCTACAACGCCAAGGACCCCAAGACCGCGCTCGCCACCTTCCGGACGTCGCCGACGCTGCGCATCGCGGTGACGGTCGACATGATCGCGACCGGCACCGACGTCAAGCCGCTGGAGTGCGTCTTCTTCATGCGAGACGTGCGCTCGGCGCAGTACTTCGAGCAGATGAAGGGTCGCGGCGCCCGCACGATGCCGCCGGCCGACTTCCAGGCGGTGACTCCCGACGCCAAGGTCAAGGACCGCTTCGTGATCGTCGACGCGATCGGCGTGACCGAGCACGACTTCGTCGAGCCGCCGCTGAACCGCGAGCCGGGCGTCTCGCTGGAGAAGCTGCTCGGCAAGTGCGCGAACCTCACGATCACCGAGAAGGAGACCGCGACTCTGGCCTCCCGGCTGGCCAAGCTCGAACACGACCTGACGCCCGCCGAGCGCATCGAGCTGGACGGTGTCGCCAAGGGTTCGGTGCGCGCCATCGTGCGCGGACTCGTCGATGCAGTGTCCCCGTCGGATGACGAGCTGCGGCGGATCGAGGCGTCGGCCGACCCCGATGCCGAACGGCAAGCGTTGGTGGACGCTGCGATCGAGCCGCTGGCGGCGAACCCCGAGCTGCGGTCGCGGATCCTGGAGCTGCGCCGGACCCACGACCGGATCATCGACGAGGTCAATGCGGATGTGCTGCTGGATGCGTACGGCGTGGTCGACGACTCCCGCGCGCGCAAGGTGGTGGACGACTGGACGGCGTACATCGACCTCCACCGCACCCAGATCGACGCCATCGAGGTGATGTTCGACGCCAAGGAGCGGCACCTGCGGTTCGACCAGGTGCAGGAGTTGGCGGATCGGATCGCCCGGCCGCCGTACCACTGGACGCCCGACGTCATCTGGACCGCTTATGCGGCGGTGGCGCCGGACCGGGTGCGGCGCAGTCACCGGCACACGCTGACGGATCTGGTGTCGCTGCTGCGGTATACGGTCGGCGTGGATGACGAGCTGGTGCCCTATGCCGAGCGGGTGCGGGAGCGGTACGTCGGATGGCTGGCGCAGCAGGAGCAGGCCGGCGTGGAGTTCAGCGAGACCGAGAGGTGGTGGCTCGACCGGATGGTCGAGGTGATCGGGAGTTCCGTCGAGATCCGAGCGGAGGACCTGGATGCCGCGCCGTTCACCGAGCGCGGCGGCATCGACGGCGCGATCCGCGACCTCGGCGACAAGGCCGAACCCCTGCTGATCGCCCTGAATAAGGAGCTCACGGCGTGACGGGTCTGCCGCCTGGATGGCGGGTCGCTTCTTTAACCGATCTCGCGGACACAGCCCTAGGGAAGATGCTCGACAAGGGCAAGCCGCGCGGCCTGCCACGAGTCCCCTACCTGCGCAACGTCAATGTGCAATGGGGGCGCATTGACACTGATGACTTGCTGACGATGGAACTCGCCGACGACGAGCGTGAACGGTTCGCGGTTGAGGCCGGCGATCTTCTCGTGTGCGAGGGGGGCGACATTGGAAGGGCGGCCATTTGGCCTGGGCGGATCGGTTACCTGGCTTACCAGAAAGCGCTCCACCGGATACGAGTCAACGACGACCTTGACGCGAGGTACCTCCGATACTTCCTGGAACACGCCGCGAAGGCTGGTGAGTTGGCGAAGCTCTCTACTGGCTCGACGATCGCCCATCTCCCACAGCAAGCGCTTCGACGCCTCCCCGTGCCACATCCACGCGTTGTTGAGCAGCGGCGGATCGTGGAGATCCTGGAAGACCACCTCTTCCGCCTCGACGCCGCCGACGCCGGCCTCTCGACAGCGTCACGCCGTCTCGAGCGGCTGCGGATGCGATTGATCCAGACTGCGATCTTGGGCGAAGCCGTTCCCGGACCGCGTTCGCAGTCAGAGCTTCCAGCGGCGGGAACCTACGACGCTCACGTCGCTCCCCTTCCGGCAGGGTGGTCCTGGCAGCGGCTGGGCGACATCGCCGACGTCGTGGGGGGCGTGACTAAAGATGCGAAGAAGCAATCCGATCCCAGCTACGTGGAGACGCCGTATCTGCGAGTCGCTAACGTTCAACGCGGACAGCTGCTGCTCGATAATGTTGCGAACCTCAAGGTTCCTCCCGGGAAGAGGGAGCAGCTCGAGCTGCAGCAAGGCGACGTCCTGCTTAACGAAGGAGGTGATCGGGACAAGCTGGCGCGCGGCTGGGTCTGGGAGGAGCAGATTCCCGGCTGCATCCACCAAAATCACGTGTTTCGGGCGCGGCTCCGTGAGGCGCGCCTTAGCCCCTACTTTGTTGCCTTCGCGACCAACACGCTCGGCGGCCCCTGGGCCGAGAGAAACGGCAAACAGAGTGTTAACCTTGCCTCAATCAGCCTGACCACGATCAAGAAGATGCCACTCCCAATTCCAGAAGGTGAAGACTCTCACGTTATCGCGGCCGAACTGAGGGAACGGCTACGGGAGTTGTCTCGTCTTGATGCGGCGCTCGCTTCAGCAAGAACCCGCTCCGTGGCCACACGGCGAGGAGTGTTGGCGGCGGCGTTCTCGGGGCGTCTCACCGGCCACCGCGTGGACGAGGAGATCATCGAGGAGACCGCGGAGTCACTCGAATGACGCCGGACGAACTGCGGACGATCCTGCTCGGGCTGCCCGCATCGTGTCCGATCAGCGACGACTACAAGACGCGGTTCCGGGCCGCATCGACACGAAAGCCCTGGTATGCCCACCAGAAGGAGCACTGGCTGGGGTGGCTGGCCGAGTACTCGGGCCCGGGGGCCTATGGGCGCGCCCGGCGCAGCCTGGACGCCAAACACGCCTATAACCACTTCCAGTGCCCGCCCGGCCTGATCTGGATGGCGGAGGCGCTGGGGGAGGACCCGGCCGTGGTGGCACGAGCCGTCGACCTCGCGACAGCACAAGAAGCCGATGGCAAGCGCGTGGCGACCCAGTGCCGCGTCATCCGGGAGCAGATGACCTGGCCCCGCATCGAGGCGCTCTGCGCCGACCACGCGGCCACCCGCCCGACAAAGACCCCTCGGCTCGCGCGCATCGCTGCACGTCGTGTCATTGGGCACTGACTCCGCTCGAACCCGCCCTCGACCAACCCCGACAGAGAGCAGCGCCATGGAACTCGCAGCCATCACGCGATGGACCTTCATGCAGGAGGTGCCGATCCCGCAGGACGTCGCCGCCCTCATGGTGCAGGGCGAGCAGCCCGTCGCGGCGTTCAAGACCGTCCGCGACAGCGCGGTCTTCACGACGAAGCGCCTGATCGTCCGCGACGCGCAGGGGATCACCGGGAAGAAGGTCGAGGTCTACTCTCTGCCCTACTCGTCCATCAACATGTGGTCGTCGGAGAACGCCGGCACGCTCGACATGAACGCCGAGATCGAACTCTGGACCCGCGCCGGGCACATCAAGATCAAGACGGGCCGAGGCGTCGACGTACGACGCCTCGACATGCTGATCGCCCACTGAGTCCTGAACGCACACTGATCGCCTCCAACGCGGCGGCGTCGCTCGTCCCGTCGCGTTGGAGGCGCTGGTCACTAGCGTTGTCAGTGGGCGGTGGCACCATGAAGAGCACTGAGGAGGTGAGCCCGATGCGCGAGATCGAATTGCGGCTCAGCGGTCACGCCGGTCCGCCGGGTGAGCTGCGTGCAGACCATGCGGCCCGCATCGGCGAGACCCTGCAAAGCCTCGTCCTGCGACTGACGCGCGAGGCGGCGGGTGCGGCCGGTCTCGGCCGTCCTGTGCGTGTGCTTGAGCAGATTGGGGAAGTGCGTCTCGCCGGGGTGGCCGAGGGGAGCACGCGGCTGATCTACCGGGTGGGCGACTCCACGTCGCTGGACGTCGATCCGTTGAGTGAGGCGGTCGATGCGATGTTCGTCGAGATCGTCGATGGCATGGCCCACAACCGACGTCCCACCATCGCGACGGACACCATCGCGCAGGCCGTTGATGACTTCGCCGGCGCCCTGCAGAAGAGTGCCAGGCACGTCTCGGCATCGCTGTCGGGCGCGGTGATCGCAGACATCCCGACGCAGCTCATCGACCGACACGTCTGGCAATCGTCGGCCGTCGAGAGTACGCAGGCCACACTCGTCGGCACCCTTGAGGCGCTCGACCTCCATAACGACCACTTCCGCCTGCGTGACGACGTGGGCAACCCCATCGAGCTGATCGACGTGGTCGACAGCCGGCACGCCGCCGGCCTGGCGGGTCGACGCGTCGCCGCCTCGGGCGAGTTCGTGCCGGCGATCGGATCTGGGAGGTCCCGCGTAGAACGAGCCAACGTCGCGCCATACGAGCCCGATGAGCGTTACGACCCACGGACGGATGGTCCGGACGGTTTTCCCGCACCGGGGCGACTGGCTCGCCTTCCCGAAGACCTGGCATTGACCGATGCGGAACTGGACGACTTCCTCGCGGCGATCCATGGCTGAATTCGGCCCGGCGCTGCTCGACACCGATGCCTGGAGTCGGCTTATCGCCGGGAAGAAGGACCACGACCCGCGCATGCAGCAGTGGCGGAGGCTCCTCGAAGGCCGGCCCATCCACATCGCCGCCCAGACGCGCGGTGAGGTCCTTTTCGGCGCCGCCGCGGCCCGGTGGGGAGTGCGGCGCACCTCCGCGCTCAAGGCCTCGCTTGAACAGGCCGGCGTCATCTATCCGAGCGCCGCAGTCGTCGATGCGTGGGCGCGTCTTCGCGCCGACTGCCTGCATCTGGGCCACGCCCTGCACCATAAGGAGCACATGGGGGACGCCTGGATTGCGGCGACGGCCATGGCCTTCGAAATGCCCCTATTGAGCGCTGACCGCATCTTTGCCGGCGTGCCCGGTCTCGAGCTGCTGGCCGAGCCATGACCGACCGTGATAGGCCATGGAGTGGCGGTAGGCCCACATGACGATTCCTGACTTCCAGACGTGCATGCGGCCGGCGCTCGCTGTTCTCGCCGCGCGTGGACTGCTGCGGTCCCGCGACGTGAAGGACGCGCTCGCGGACGTATTCGCGCTCACCGACGACGAGCGCGCCCAGCTCCTGCCGAGCGGGCGGCAGCGGGTCATGGACAACCGGGTCGGTTGGGCGCTCACCTATCTCGCGCAGGCGGAACTCGTCCGGCGACCGCGCCGCGGCATGGTCGAGATCACCGACGAGGGTCGGCGAGTCCTCACCGCCAATCCGCAGCGCGTCGACATGAAGACGCTTGAGGCATTCCCGGCGTACCTCGTCTTCCGCGAGCGCACGCGGGAGGTGACGGCACCCGCCGTACCCGCTCTCCCCGAGGCGGCCGAGCAGCCCGCTACACCTGAGGAACTGATTTCGGCAGCCGTGCAGGAGAATCGGGCCACGTTGGAACACGAGGTTCTCGACCGGGCCCTCGCCCTGTCGCCAATAGGGTTTGAGGACCTGGTGATCGCGCTGCTGGAGCGGATGGGTTATGGGAGGGCGGGTTCGGTGCAGCGCACCAGCGCCTCGGGGGACGCTGGCGTGGACGGCATCATCAGCCAAGACCCGCTCGGGCTCGACCGAATTTACGTGCAGGCCAAGCGATACGCCACCGACCAAGTCATCCACCGACCGAAGATCCATGAGTTCGCCGGCGCGTTGCTCGGAAACAGGGTGACCGGGGCGTCTACATCACGACCTCGCGGTTCTCCCAGGGCGCCCGCGAGGAGGCGGAGCGCATCAATGCCCGCATCGAACTTATCGACGGAGCGCGGCTCGCGGAGCTGCTCGTGGCCTACAAGGTTGGCGTGCAGACCGACCAGACCGTCGAGCTCCTTCGCATGGACGAAGACTTCTTCGAGGCCCTGTGAACGGCCGTCGCCGAGAGGGCCAACGGTGCAGGCCAGACGGTCATGCTCATGCAACCATCATCCCAATTAGGGTGATGGTTGCATGAGGATGATGACATGAAGCCGTCGGAGCCGGAGTGGGGTAGTCAGGCGCTGGTGGACGAACCGCAAGGCGAGGCGCCGAACTGACGAACGTCGAGGTCAAGTCTGGCGCGGGGGGCGTGCCCTCACCGCTCCTTGAGACGCTGAGCGCGTTCAGCAACGGTCGCGGCGGCACGATCCTGCTCGGACTGGGCGATTCGTTCACGGCAGTCCCCATCGACGCGGAGGCGCTGCGCGACGGACATGGCGGCAGACCGGATGAGTCCGCCCGTGCGTGGCGACATCGAATCCTACGACGTGCTCCGGACCCGACTGACCCCTCGGGAGGGGCGGACTGACCTGCGGTAACGCGGGCAACTTGGTTTGCTCAATTCGCCGAGCGAGAGGTCAGGCAAGTTGCGACGGTTCTGTTCGTTTTGTTCGTTTAGGGATACGCTGGTCGTGGAGGTGGGGAACATGGCCAGACAGGCGGCGGCAGTCCATGCGCAGACGTACGTACCTGACCGCGGGCAGGAGGAGTTGATCCAGCGGTTCTCCGATGTCCTCGAAGGCATGGACGCCAGTCCCGCACGGGGTGCGGCGAGGCTCGTGGGCGCGGACGGCGAGCACGTCGTCATCCCCGAGTCCATGTTCCCGGTGCTGCGACAGGTCGCCGAGGCTCTCGCCCAGGGGATGGGCGTGACGGTGGCGCCCCTGAACGCCATGCTCACCACTCAGGAGGCGGCCGACTTCCTCGGCATCTCGCGCCCGACCCTGGTTCGTGTCCTCGAACGCGGGGAGATCCCGTTTCAGAAGCCGGGCCGACACCGTTACGTGCGGCTCGTCGACCTGATGACGTTCCAGCGGGAGGAGCAGGCCACGCGACGGGCGGCGTTGGAGCAGATGGTGCGCGACGCCGAGGACATGGGTCTCTACGAGGCGACCGAGGGTGTCCCTCCGAAGATGCGATAGCCGCCGTGCGCTTCCCAGTTTTCCTCGATACCTGCGCCCTTTATCCGGCTCTCGTTGCAGACGTCCTTCTCCGCGTCGCCGAGGCGGGAGCCTACACACCGCACTGGTCGCCGCAGGTCCTCACTGAGCTGCGGCGCAACCTGGCCAAGATCGATACCGTCGGCGATACCGGGGCCGGCGCGCGACTTGACGCCATGTCGTCCGCGTTTCCTCGCGCAGCCGTCACCAGGTACGAGGGCCTGATCGAGGCGATGACCTGCTCTCCTGAGGACCGCCACGTTCTGGCGGCGGCGGTCTACGCCAAGTGCCAAGTGCTCGTCACCTACAACGTGCCGGACTTCCCCGCGGCGTCCGCTTCCCCGCACGGCGTCACCGTGCTAACCCCCGACCAGTTCCTTCTCGATCAACTCGACCTCCATCCCGTCTGGGTCGTGAGGTCGCTTCGAGAGATGTCCCATGCCTCGCGAAAGCCGCCGCTGAGCCCCTCGGCGCTGCTGGATTCGCTGGCCCGATCGGGACTGGCCGGGTTCACCGCGGAAGTCATCCGTCGGTATCCCCTCGGCACCTGGGAGGTCATGCCGTGAGCGACGCGAGGCGACTCGTCGACAAGCTGTGGTCCTACTGCAACGTCCTGCGCGACGACGGCGTCGGCACCATCGAATACACCGAGCAGCTCACCTACCTGCTGTTCCTCAAGATGGCGCACGAGCGCGCCACCCGTGCGCTCAAGCCCGAGCGGATCGTCCCCGACGAGTTCTCCTGGCAGACGCTCTTGGATGCCGAGGGCACCGAGCTGGAGTTCCGCTACACCCGCATCCTGGTCGAGCTGGCCAAGCAGCCGGGGACGCTGGGCACGATCTTCCGCAAGGCCCAGAACCGCATCCAGGACCCCGCTAAGCTCAAGCGCCTCGTCGTCGACCTCATCGACAAGGAGAACTGGTCCGCCACTGGCACCGACATCAAGGGCGACGCCTACGAGGAACTGCTCTCCAAGGGCGCCGAGGACATCAAGTCGGGCGCCGGTCAGTACTTCACTCCGCGCCCGCTCATCCAGGCGATGGTCGACTGCGTGCGTCCGAGCATCGCCGACTCCGTCGCCGACCCCGCCTGCGGCACCGGGGGATTCCTCCTTGCCGCCCATGAGCACGTCGAGCGCGGCGCCACGACGTACACGCCGATCCAGCGCGACCATCTCCGCGAGGGGTTCGTCTCCGGGGTGGAATTGCACGACGGTACGGCGCGGCTGGCGGCCATGAACCTGCTCCTGCACGGCATCGGCACCCCTAACGGTGACTCGCTCATCGAGGTGAAGGACTCGCTGATCGCCGACCCGGGCCGACGTTGGTCCGTGGTGCTGTCCAACCCGCCGTTCGGCCGCAAGTCCTCACTGACGATGGTCGGCGCGGACGGGCGCGAGGCGCGCGAGGACCGGGAGATCGAGCGGCAGGACTTCGTCGCCACCACCTCGAACAAACAGCTCAACTTCGTGCAGCACATCATGACGATGCTGGACGTCAACGGCCGCGCAGCGGTCGTCCTGCCCGACAACGTGCTCTTCGAGGGCGGTGCCGGTGAGACCATCCGCCGCCGGCTGCTCCAGCAGTTCGACCTGCACACGATGCTGCGCCTGCCGACCGGGCTGTTCTATGCCCAGGGCGTGAAGGCCAATGTGCTCTTCTTCGACAAGCGACAGGCCCGCCCCGAGCGGCCGTGGACCGAGCGACTGTGGGTCTACGACCTGCGGACCAACCAGCACTTCACGCTCAAGCAGAACCCCCTGCGCCGGCACCACCTGGACGAGTTCGTCGAGTGCTATGCGCCGGATTCCCCTGGCAACGAGCGAGCGGAGCGGCCGGACGTCGAGCGGTGGAAGTCCTTCACGTACGACGAGCTGATCGCCCGCGACAAGGCCAACCTTGACATCACCTGGCTGCGCGACGAGTCGCTGGAAGACATGGACAACCTCCCGGCCCCGGAGATCATCGCGCGCGAGATCGTGGAGGACCTCACCGCTGCGCTCGTCGAATTCGAGGCGGTGGCAGCAGCCTTGGAAGCGGGCGTGGCCAGCCGGGAAGGCGCCCCCAGCACCGCACCGTGACGGGTGGAACCGAGGCGTCGTCGGTGGTCTGTTACGAGGCGAACCGGGCGGCCACGTCGTGCCAATGGCCGAGGACGGCCGCCACCGCCGGACCCTGGCCCGGGGGCCGCAGCCGGACCGCGGCCGCCGTCTCGTCCGCGAATCGACGCTGGGCGGCAGGCGGGAGGGCGCGCGCCCACGGGGCCGCGTCGTCCAGCGGACCGGCCAAGGCATCGGCAGGGCGGAGCGGGGCCCCGTGCTCGCGCACGGCAACGGCCGCGAGCCGACCCAGCAGCAGGTCGGTCGCCGCGGCTGCGTCGTCCCCGGAGTAGCTGGGGACCTCCGGGCGGTGGGCAGCGATGGTCGCGGCGTCGCGGGGTTGCTCGGATGCTGCCGGCTTCGGCCGGGTTGCCGGCGAGGCTCCAGCAGCGGCCACGGTCGTCGGAACGCGAGGCTCTCGCGTCGTGGAACTCGGCCTAGGCGTCACGAATCCAGTCTGGCAGGGCGCCTGGCGCCGGGGTGGCGTGGGCACCATCGACTCTGCGGGACGACACAGCTCCGCCGGCGTCGACGACGCCGCCCACTCGCAAGCGCCTGACTACACCGGCAGATAGCTCAGTAGGGCAGCGGGACCTTCGGGTCGCGCAGGTCGGCATCCCAGGACCACCACACGCCGTACCGTCCCGTGCCCAGATCACGACGGTGCACGATCACCGAGTTGTCGTCCTCCAGGACCACTCGACGCCGCTTCTCCCGCTCGTCGATCACGTCCACGGCCACGATGCTCTTGGGCGGCGGCCCTTGGAACCTGATCACGTGGATCAGTTCCTTCAGGTGCGCCGAGACGGCACGTTCACTGCCCGCATCGGGCAGGGTCGCGCCGACCGCGCCGTACTCGAACTCGACCCGGACCGCCTCGCCCTCCCGCAGCGGCTGCGGAAACACCAGCTCGGCCAGGACGCAGGGGACCGACGGGTCCTCCAACACCCGGCCCAGCCGGCAGCCCGAGATGGCGGCGATGAAGGGATGGGCATGCGGGTCGGCCACGGACTGGTACTTCATCAGGCAGGCGGGTCCGTCCCGGTCGGCGACCAGGCCCTCGCGGACGTAATGCCGACCCTGCGTGCCGTCCTCGTGCACGGTGAGGTGATGGTAAGCGCTGACCCGGCGCAGACCGTCGTCCCAGGGCAGCCCGAGCTCCTCGCGCATCCGATCGACGCTGTCCCGCAGGGACGCATGCAGCACCGCACCGTCCTGCCAGGTCAGCGGGACGGCCGGGTGGGCGAGGCGGCGTCCCGGCAGGGTGGCGACGAGTTGCCCGGGCGGCAACCCCAGCACCTGTTCCAAGGAGACGACCGAGGCGATGGTGGCGGCCCGGTCGGGGTGACTGCGCCCCGCACGCCAGGACTCGAAGGTGCCGGCCGACAGGAGGTCGCCCTGGTCGCGCAGCCGCCGGATGATGTCCTGATGCGTCAGTCCGCTGGCCTGAACTGCCCCGGTCAGCGCCTGGGCAAACTGTGCGCGACTACCCCGTGCCATGCGGCGATTTTATTCTGACAAGGCCGCGCACGGCGGCCGGGCGCCTCATCGGGACAGCTGCTGCACGAGCCGCGTCAGCATCGTTTCGCAGGCGGCGAGCTGGTCGAGGGCGACGTATTCGTTCGCGCCGTGCGCCTGCGCGATGTCGCCGGGACCGCAGACGATCGCGTCCATCCCGGCCCCCGAGAACTGCCCGGCCTCCGTGCCGTAGGTGACCTTCGCGTCGCTGACCTCCAGGCCCAGGGCCCGCGCCAGCTCGACGGCCGGGCCGTCGGGCGAGGTCTCCAGGCCGGGCACCATCGACAGCAGCCGCACGTCGACGCCGGCGTCCGGGTGGGCCGCCGTCATCAGCTCCCCCTGCGCCAGGGCGTAGCCGCGCAGCGTGTCGTAGAGCGCGCGCGGGTCGTCCGCGGCGATCGTGCGGAAATCGGCCTCGATGACACAGGAGTCGGCGACGGTGTTGTTGGCGATGCCGCCGTGCACGATGTTCACGCCCACGGTCGAGTAGGGCACCTCGTAGGCCTCGTCGTACGGCCCGGTGGCGGCGAGCCGGTCGCCGTACTCGCTGATCTGCCGGATCACCACCGCGGCGTGCTCGATCGCGTTGAGGCCGTGCGGTTTCAGCGAGCTGTGGCAGGCCACGCCGCGGAACTCGATCCGCACGCTGTTGACCGACTTGTGACCGCGGATGGCCCGCATCATCGTGGGCTCGCCGATGATCGCGCACCGCGGGTGCAGCCCCAGGTCCGCGAAGTCCTTGACGATCTGCTCGCCGCCGATGCAGCCGAGTTCCTCGTCGTAGCTGAACGCCAGGTGGATCGGCTCGGTCAGCTGCGCCGCGAGCAGGTCCGGCAGCAGTGCCAGCACGCAGGCGATGAAGCCCTTCATGTCGGCGGCGCCGCGGCCGTAGAGCCGTCCGTCGCGGATCTGCGGCTCGAACGGCGCGCTGGTCCAGTTCTGCCCGTCGACGGGGACGACGTCGGTGTGCCCCGACAGCACCACCCCGCCGTCGAGCGAGCCGTCGGCGGACGGGATCGTCGCGATGAGGTTCGCCCAGCCGTGGCTGGGGGCCGGGCGCACGTGCGTGGCCAGGCCGCGCTCGCGCAGCTCCGCCGCGACGACCTCGATGAGCGGCAGGTTCGGGTCGCGGCTGGTGGTGTCGAGGGACACCAGCCGCATGGCCCAGTCCAGGATTGCCTGCCGCGGTGCGCTCATCGGGGTGCTCCTTGCGAGGTACGTCGGGAGCGGCGGGCCCCTGTGCTGCACCGGCCGCCCTGGCCAATCTAATCGGCGGCCGACGTTGGGGGTGCGGGGATCGGCCGGGATGGGACAGGCTAGGGCGATGAGCGAAGCCTTCGACGCCGTCGACGTGATCTGCACCAAGCGCGACCACCACCGCCTCTCCGATGAGCAGATCGACTGGGTGGTCGACGCCTATACCCGCGGGGTGGTGGCCCACGAACAGATGTCGGCCCTGGCCATGGCGATCCTGCTGAACGGCATGGACCGCGCCGAGATCTCGCGCTGGACCGCCGCGATGATCGCCAGCGGCGAGCGGATGGACTTCGGCGGCCTCTCCCGGCGTACCGCCGACAAGCACTCCACCGGCGGCGTCGGTGACAAGATCACGTTGCCGTTGGCTCCGCTCGTGGCGGCGTACGGCGTGGCGGTGCCGCAACTGTCCGGGCGTGGCCTGGGGCACACCGGCGGCACCCTCGACAAGCTCGAGTCGATCCCGGGCTGGCGGGCCGACCTCGACAACGCGGCGATGATGCGCCAGCTGGAGGAGGTCGGGGCCGTGATCTGCGCGGCCGGTTCGGGTCTGGCGCCGGCCGACAAGAAGCTCTATGCGCTGCGGGACGTGACCGGCACGGTCGAGGCGATCCCGCTGATCGCGAGCTCGATCATGAGCAAGAAGATCGCCGAGGGCACCGGCGTGCTGGTGCTCGACGTCAAGGTCGGCACCGGGGCGTTCATGAAGACCGAGGAGTCGGCGCGGGAACTCGCCGAGACGATGGTCGCGCTCGGCCAGGACGCCGGGGTGCACACGGTCGCCCTGCTCACCGGGATGTCGACGCCGCTGGGACGCACGGCCGGCAATGCGCTGGAGGTCCGGGAGTCGGTGGAGGTCTTGGCCGGGGGCGGCCCCGCCGACGTCGTCGAGCTGACCGTGGCGCTGGCCCGGGAGATGCTCGCGGGCGCCGGGGTGGACGACGTCGATCCGGCGGACGCACTGGCCGACGGGCGGGCCATGGACGTCTGGCGCCGCATGATCGCCGCCCAGGGCGGTGACCCCGACGCGGAGCTGCCGGTCGCCGCGGAGACCGAGGTCGTGACGGCGCCGCACGACGGGGTGCTGACGAGGCTGGATGCGTACGCCGTGGGGATCGCGGCCTGGCGCCTCGGCGCCGGGCGGGCCCGTCAGGACGAGCTGGTGCAGGCCGGCGCGGGCGTCGAATGGCACGCCCGGCCGGGGGATCGGGTCAGCGCCGGCCAGCCGCTGCTCACGCTGCACACCGACACCCCGGAACGGTTCGGGCGCGCATTGGCCGCGCTGGAGGACGGTTGGGAGGTCGCGGACCAGGACGGTTCCGCGGGACAGGACTCCGGTGGCCGGCCGGGCTCGGGCGAGGCGGCTCCCGACGTACGGATCGTCATCGACCGCATCGCCTGACCCGCGGGCGCGGGCGCACCGCCGGATCCGCCGTCACTACCCTTGACCCGTGCCCGAACTCATCCAGAGCCCCATCCGCATCCCCGCCGACGGTGGCAAGGTCATCGCCGAACATCTGGGGCGCGCCAGCACCGGACACGAGGTCGTGTCCGTGGCGCACATGAAGGCCCCGGCCGGCTGGAAGGAGCCCTTCCAGACCCCGGAGTTCGACGAGGTCACGCTCGTCATCGCCGGGACGGTGCTGGTGGATCACGCCGGTGGGCAGGCCCGGGTCAGCGCGGGCCAGTCGATCATCACCCGGGCCGGAGAGCGCATCCGGTATTCGGTCGGGGACCAGGACGCGGAGTACGTCGCGATCTGCCTGCCGGCGTTCGCCCCGGAGGCGGTGCACCGGGAGGAGTAGCCCCGTCCCGGTCGGGTCAGGAGTGGCCGGTCAGCCGCCGGCGCAGCGCATCGTCGCGCTGCAGCCGGGCCCAATCCCGCCGGCCGCGTTCGACCAGCAACGCCTCCAGGAAGACCTCCGGGGGCGTGCCGAGCGGGGGTCCCGGCGCGACATGCGCCATGGCCTGGCGCGCCAACGAGTTCGCCAGCTGCAGGCGCGGCTGGGGGCGGATCTGCGGCGCGCGGGCCAGCAGCTCCCGGATGGACAGGGCCAGCTGATCCGGCAGCGGCGCGATGTCGGCGGTCGCCGCCCAGCGGGCCAGCGGCGGGGGCACCACGCCGGTCTTCGGCCACGGCGGCCGGATCCGGTCCCGCACGACGTAGGTCCCAGCGGCCAGGTCGCCGAGTCGTTTGGACCGTCGATTGAGCAGCCCGCAGACCAGGGCCGGGGAGCCCAGCAGCGCGTAGACCTCGATCAGGCCGACGAGGTGCCGGGTCAGGGCGTGCCGGAACGAGATGGGCCCGCCGTCGTCGCGCAGCGTGCGCAGCCCCAGCATCATCTTGGCCACGGTGCGGCCGCTGACCGTCTCCATGACGGTCGGATAGACCACCAGCAGCAGAACGGTGATCAGGACGCCGACGCCGGCGGCGGCCGCCGGGTCCAGGCTCGAGGTGACCTGAGCCATCACCAGCGCGGCCATCATGCCGCCGATGCTCACCGTCAGGAACACATCCAACGCTCCGGACAACGCCCGCAGGCCCAGGGCCGCGGCCGGCATGTCCAACGCGACGGCCTCACCGGTGACGAGGTCGTCGCCCGCGAGCACACCGGGCCGACCGCCCTCGGCGTACCCCCCGGTGCTCGCGCTCACCCCGCCAGGGTAACCGTCGGCGCCCAGGTCCGCGGGGTCCTCGCCCGCGCCACCGGACAGCGGCGCGGGCGCGACGTACAGTGGCGAGGTGGACCTGGACGCCTATGTGGCCGCGAAGTCGCCGCAGTGGCGTCGCCTGGAGGAACTCGTGGTCCGACGGCGGCTGACCGGCGCCGAGGCCGACGAGGTGTTGGAGCTCTACCAGCGGACCGCGACCCACCTGTCCGCCGTGCGCTCGGCCGCTCCGGAGCCCGAGTTGGTCGGCTACCTGTCCTGGCTGCTGACGCGGGCTCGCGGCAAGGCGGCGCGCAGCGGTCGACCCAGCATGCGGGCCGGGGCCACCTTCTTCACCGACACCTTCCCCGCCGCGCTCTATCGGACCCGGCGCTGGTGGCTGACCGTGCTGGTCGCGAACGTGCTGGTGGGCGTCTTCCTCGGCTGGTGGTTCCTGCAGAACCCGCAGGTCGAGCAGTCGCTGCTGAGCCCCGGCGAGATCGACCAACTGGTCAACCATGACTTCGCCACCTACTACTCCGAGCATGCGGCGAGCAGTTTTGCGTTCCGGGTCTGGACGAACAACGCCCTGGTGGCGGCGCAGTGCATCGCGTTCGGGATCCTGGGTTTCCCGGTCATCTGGGTGCTCTTCAACAACATCCTCAACGTCGCCATCATCGGTGCGCTGATGATCCGTAACGACCGCGCCGACGTCTTCTTCGGCCTCATCTCCCCGCACGGGATCCCCGAGCTGACCTGCGTCTTCATCGCGGCGGGGGTTGGCCTGCGGGTGTTCTGGGGATGGGTCGAGCCGGGCGCCCGCAGCCGGGCCCGGGCGGTGGCCGAGGAGGGCCGGGCCGCGATGAGCGTGGCGCTGGGGTTGGTGTTCGTCCTGCTGGTGTGCGGCCTGATCGAGGGCTTCGTCACGCCGTCGCCGCTGCCCACGGCCGCCCGGGTCGGGATCGGGCTGCTTGCCGAGGCGGCGCTGCTGGTCTACGTCTTCACGCTCGGCAAGTGGGCCGTGCGCCGCGGCGAGACGGGGGACGTGGAGCGGGACCAGGCGGGGTACGTCGCGCCGACCAGCGCCTGACGCGCGGGGGCCGTCACAGCAGGCCGCGGGCCTTCAACGCCAGGTAGTGGTGGCACAGCGCCAGTGGGAGCCGATCGGGGGGAGCGTCGAGCACGTCGACGCCCAGGCGGCCCAGCACCGCGGCGGTTCGCTCCCGGCGGGCCATCGTCTGCTCGGCGGCGGCCGTGGCGTACGGGTCCGGGGGCTCGGCCGCATCGGGCGCCGCGCCGCTCAGGGTCGCTGCCGCCAGGGCGGGGTCCTGCACGGAGGCGACCACCACCCGGTGCCGGGCCGTCAGCGCCGGAAGCACCGGCAGCAGGCTCTCCTCGATCGCGGCCGGCTCCAGCGGGGTCAGCAGCACGACCAGCGCCCGACGGCGCGCCCGCGCGGAGACCGCCCCGGCCAGCGCGGCCCAGTCGGCCTCCACCAACGCGGGCTCCATCGGCGCCATCGCCGTGACCAGCCGATGCAGCAGGTCGCCGCGGCGATCGGCGCGCACCTGGGCGTGCACCTGCCGGTCGCCCATCAGCACCTCGACCCGGTCCCCGGCCCGGGAGGCCAGCGCCGCCAGCAGCAGCGTGGCGTCCATCGCGGCGTCCAGCCGGGGCATGTCGAGGACCCGCGCAGCGCTGGTCCGAGAGGTGTCGAGGACCAGCACGACGTGCCGGTCCCGCTCCGGTTGCCAGGTCCGCACGACGACATCGCGGCGCCGGGCCGTGGCGCGCCAGTCGATGCTGCGCACGTCGTCGCCGTCGACATAATCGCGCAGCGAGTCGAATTCGGTGCCCTGGCCGCGGGTGCGCACCGCGGACCGGCCGTCGAGCTGACGCAGCTGGGCCAGCAGGCTGGGCAGATGCCGCCTCGAGGTGAACGGTGGCAGGGCCCGGGCGACGCCGGGCACGGGATAGGACGCTTGGCGCGCGCCCAGCCCCAGGGGGCCGTAGACGCGCAGCGTGAGCCGGTCGGCGAGTCGGTCGCCGCGGCGGGTCGGCGTCAACGTGACCTCCACCGGCTCGGTGCGGCCGGGGTGCAGCACCAGCGAGCGGCGTTCCCCGCGGGACCCCGCCGACGGCTGCCAGCCGTCCCGGACGAGAAGCCGCACGGTACGCCGGGTGGGGTTGGTCAGCCGCAGCAGGCTGCGGGTGCTCTCCCCGAGACGGACCGGCTCCACCGGATCGCGGCGGGCCGCCAGCCGGCCCGGCGAGGTGGCCAGGGCGACGTCGAGGCCCACCAGGATGAGCACCCCGAGCCACCACCACCGCACGATCGCGGCATCCGGCCAGAACAGCAGCGGAACCAGGCCGAGCGCCACCAGCGCGACGAACCGACCGGTCACCGCCATCCGGGACACTCCCGCCTCAGCAACCGACGCACGGTGTCGCCCTCACCGAGGAACCGGCACCGACGCGACGGCGCTGCTCAGCACGGCGGCCACCGAGACCCCGTCCAGCTCGGCCTCAGGGCGCAGCCGCAGCCGGTGCGCCAGCGTCGCGTGCGCCAGGGCCTTGACGTCGTCCGGGGTGACGAACCCCCGCCCGTTCAGCCAGGCCCAGCCCCGCGAGGTCGCCAGCAGGGCGGTGGCGCCGCGCGGGCTGACGCCCAGCGACAGCGACGGGGACTGGCGGGTGGCCCGGGCGATGTCGACGATGTAGGCGCCGACCTCGGGCGCCACGCTCACCCGGCGTACCGCCTCCGCCGCCGCGAGCAGATCGGCCGGTCCGGCGACCGCGCGCAGCCCGGCGGCGGCCAGGTCCCGCGGGTCGAACCCGGCGGCGTGCCGGGCCAGCACCGCGACCTCGTCCTCGCGCGGGGGCAGCCCCAGCTCGATCTTGAGCAGGAATCGGTCCAGCTGGGCCTCGGGCAGCGGGTAGGTGCCCTCGTACTCGACGGGGTTCTGGGTGGCCGCCACGAGGAACGGCGCCGGCAGCGGCCGAGGTTGGCCGTCGACGCTGACCTGGCGTTCCTCCATGGCCTCCAGCAGGGCCGCCTGGGTCTTGGGCGGGGTCCGGTTGATCTCGTCGGCCAGCAGCAGGTTGGTGAAGACCGGGCCGGCGCGGAACGAGAAATCGCCCGAATTCGGGTCGTACACCAGGGAGCCGGTGATGTCGCCGGGCATCAGATCGGGGGTGAACTGGACCCGCTTGGTGTCGATCGCCAGCGCCGCCGCCAGGGAGCGGACGAGCAGCGTCTTCGCCGTCCCCGGGACTCCCTCGAGCAGCACGTGGCCGCGCGAGATCAACCCGATGACCAGGCCCATCACGGCGCTCTCCTGGCCGACGACGGCCTTGCCGACCTCGGCGCGCACCGCCAGCAGCTTGGCGCGGGGGTCCTCGCTGGGCGGTGCGGTGGGGTAGGTGTCAGTCATGCGCGGCGTACCTCTCTGTCGAGCCGGGCCAGCTCCCCGGTCAGCGTGACCAGCTCGGCATCGCCGGCCGGGGAACGGGTCAACAGGTCGTGGATTGCGGCGGGATCGCGACCGGTGGCGCGGGCGGCGGCCTGCACCAGCTGCCCCGGGTCGGCGCCCGGCGGGATGGCCAGCGCCGCGGCCAGCCGGCCCCGGACCGCGTTCTGCAGGACCTGGGCCGCGTGCCCTGGGTCCTGGCCGCGGCGGTACAGCCGGCCCCGGGCCAGCGTCGTCTCCCCGGCCTGGACGATGACCGGCAGGGGTTCGACGGCGAGCCGCCCGAGCCGGCGGCCACGCCACAGCATCAGCGCGACGACGATGCCGGCCAGGGCCAGGGTCAGCGGGCCCAGCCACGCCGGCGGCCACAGCCGGGGCTGCCCCGGCGCGGCGGGGGCGATGTCGGCGGCGGCCCCCGTGTACCAGGTCAGCCCCCCGTCGTGGCCCAGCAGGCGCAGCGCGACGGTCGCGTTGTCCACCTCCAGCAGGCTCGCGTTGGTGACCATGTCGCGATTGCCGATGACGAACGTGCGGCGCCCCGGCGCGGTGGTCCAGGCGACGGCGCCGGGCAGGGCCGAGCCGCCGCCGACCTGGGTGAAGCAGCTGCCGCCCGGCCGCGCGGCGCTCGAGCGGACCCGATAGAGCTGGGCGGCACCGCTGATCTCCAGGTCGGTCTGCAGGTCGCCCAGGCCGCAGTTGGCGCGGAGCACACCGGAGGTCCGGCCGGCCTCGGTGACCAGTGGCGCGAGCGCTTCGAGGGTGTCCGGATGCGGTCGGATCAGGACCAGCGTCGCGGCCGGCTGGGCGCTCTCGCGCAGCCGGTCCAGCGTCGCCCCGGACAGTTTGCGGGAGGTCCCGACGACCAGCGTGCGGCCGGTGACGTCACCGATGTCGTCCAGGCCGCGGGCGGTGCGGACGTCGACGCCGCCGCGCTCGCGCAGGATCGTCGTGACCGCGCGGGCGCCGCCCGGGTCCGCCGAATCCGGGTCGCCGGCGCCGGTGCCGACGGTGCCGCCGCCGAGCCAGTACGTCGAGAGCAGCGCGGCCAGCACGATGCCCAGGACCAGGCCCACGACGCCGGCCGGGCGCGCCGCCGTCCTCACCGCGGCACCGCCAGCGGGATGGGCAGTTCGGCCGGGTCGACCGGGCGCGGGGTGGCCGACTGCAGGTCCGTGTCGAGGTCGAGGACGGCTTGCGCGGTCTGTGCGGCGACGCGCAACCCGCCGTACCGGGCCGCGTCGAAGGCGCTCGCCGCGGCGCCGACCCGGCCGACCAGGTCGGGGAAGGCCGTCCCGGCGGCGGCGGCGAACTCCCGGGCGGTGCGATCCCGGGCCTCGTCGAGGACGTGCCGTTCCTGCAGCTGCGCGGCGATCGCGCGGAATCCCTCGACCACGGCGCCGCTGTGGTCGCCGGCGTCGTAGGCCTGCCGCGCCCGGCGTCGGTATTCGGCCGCCGGCAGCGGCGCCGCCGGCAACACCGCATCCTCGACCTGCTCCGATGCGGGCGCGGCCGTGCGCTTGCGGCGGCCGCGCACGATCACCCAGGCCAGGACGGCCAGGACCAGCGCCAGGGCGAGGATGCCGAAGGCCAGGGGCATCGGTACGGCGCCAGGCCCATCCGGGCCGGCCGGCTGGAAGAACCGCGCGAGCAGGTCGTTCAGCCAGGTGAGGAACCGCTCCAGGAAGGACGCGCCGTACGCCGGTTTGGCCAGCTCCTCCTCGGCCCAGCGGCGGCCCTCCTCGGGGCCGGGGCGCACGGGGTCGGCGCCGGTCAGCGCGGCCAGGACCCGCAGCGGGACGGCCATCACCCGGCCTCCCCGCGGCGCACCGCGTCGACCAGCGAGACGTCCAGGCCCTCCGCCCGGACCCGCAGATCCACGTAGAACAGCGTCCACAGCACCGCCTCGAACGGCAGCGTCAGGCAGGTGGTCAGCAGGGCGAAGACGGTCGGGAGGGCGGGCCCGAGCGGGGTGTCCTGCAGGGCGAACCCGGTGGCCGTGGAGGCCACGTTCACGGCCACGGCCAGCGGGGTCACCAGGGCCGCCGTCACCATGACGACCAGGAGACGGGCCAAGATCACCATCCCGAAGGTGCGACCGAGGTAGCCGCGCACCAACCGCAGCGAGCGACGAATCGCGGCCCATGCGGCGGCCCCCTCCAGGGCCACGACGGCCGGCGCCGCCACGAAGGGCAATCGCACCAGCTCACCGACCAGGCCGAGGCCGAACGTCCCCAGCAGCAGGTCGGTCTGCTGGGCGGAGCGGCCACCCAGCGCGAACCACGCCAGGAACGTCGGGACCAGGCAGGCCACGGCGACCAGGGCGACGTAGCCGAGCAGTCGGGGCAGCCGCGGCCGGAGCTGGCGACGCACCCCGGCGCCGGTCGGATCGCGGCCCAGCACCGCGTCCGCGGTGGGCAGGGCCAGAACGCCGGCCAGCAGCGCGCCGACGACCGGCACCAGCGCCAGGCTCGGCGTGATCCGCAGGCCCGCGGTGCCGTCGGCGGCCAGCAGGGTGACGCCGACCATGGCGTCGACCGCGGCCCGCAGCACCGTCAGGAGCACGACGGCCAGGGCGCCGATGCCCAGGAACAACGCGGGGCGCAGCCGCAGCGTGCGGACCGCCGCGTCGAGGAGATCGCCCATGCTGGCCGGACGCAGCGTCACCACCCCGGGTCGGAACGTCAGCCGGCCGGCGGCGGCCCGGTCCGCGTGGGCACGAGCACCGCCCGGTGCCGGGCTGTGCGGGTCGGGCCCGGATCCCGCCGCGCCGAGGGTGCTGCCGTAGTGGGCCTCGTACGCCGGGTCGCCGTACCGCGCTCCATACAGCGGGCCGCTCGGTGCGGCCGGCGGCGGACCGGGCGGTCGTAGCGGCGCCGGCGACCCCCAGTTCGGGCCCGTGGCCTGGCCCATCTGCGGCACCTCCCCGAGTTCCCCGGCCGCCCTGTTCGACGGTCCCGGCGCAGGGTTTCATCATGCCTCACGCCGGCTCGATATCCTCGGGACCTGTCGGATGCGCCGAATTCGTCGGGCGAGGTGGGTCGTGGAAGGTCGCAGTTTCCGCCAGTGGGGTCAGCTGATGGTGGGCGCCGTTCTCGCGGCGGTCGCCGCCGGGATCGCCTGGGCGATGGTCGGCGGCTGGATGTCTCGCTCGCCCGCCGGGGTCGCCTGGTGCGCGGTGCTGCTGATCCTGTCGTACGTCGTGTTCCTGCGGCCGTGTGTGGTGGTGGACGACCGCGGCGTGCAGGTGCGCAACATCGTGCGCGATGCCCGGGTTCCGTGGGCGCAGGTGCGCGGGGCGGGCTCCTCCTGGAATCTCGTCATCGACACCGACGCGGGCCCGCGATCATCCTGGGCCATCTCCGGGACGGCCAGCCCCGGACGGGATGCGTTGTTGCGGCGCCGTCGAGGCGGCGCGGGCGGCCGACAAGACGCGGGCGGCGCGGCCGGGCCTGGCGGCGTCGGCGGGCCGGTCGGCGTGGGCGGGTCCGACGAGGGCACCCTCGGGTATGTCGCCACAGTCGATGCCGACGCCGTCTCCGCGGGGCTCACGCCGCCGCCGGTGGGGGCCTCCGCCGCCGCCATCGCGGCGCTGGTCCGCCGGCGTGCTCAGCAGGCGGGCACGCCCTCGCCGACGTCGCCCGAGCAGTTGCAGGCGGAGAGCCGGATGGTCTGGTCGAGCGTGGCGCTGTTGGGGCTCGCCGCCGTCGCCGTACCGGTTGCCGTCCTGCTCTGAACTGGCCTCGAGCGCGGCTGAGGCTGGGGCTCAGACCCGGGTCATCGCCTCGAATGCCTCGCGCAGCGCTCCCAGCCGCCGGGCCGCCTCGCCGCGGGCCGCGGCCAGGCCGTCGGCGCCGCCCGTGACCGGCACGATCGCCTCCAAATAGACCTTGAGCTTCGGTTCGGTGCCGCTCGGCCGCACGATCACCCGCGAATCGTCCGCCAGCAGATAGCGCAGTCCGTCGGTCGGGGGCAGTCCGTCGGTGGGCCGGTCCAGATCGTCCAGGGCGCTCACGGCGACGCCCGCGATCTGCGTCGTCTCGGCGGCCGACGTGCGCAGCCGCGTCATTACCGCGCCGATCAGGGCGAGGTCGGCGACACGCACAGAGAAGGCGTCACTGGCGTAGACGCCGTGTGCCAGCGCCAGCTCATCGAGCACGTCGCGCACGGTGCGGCCCTGGCTCTTCAGGCGGGCCACCACCGCCGCGATCTGCAGCGCCGCGGAGATGCCGTCCTTGTCGCGGACCACCTGCGGCGCAACGCAATAACCGATGGCCTCCTCGTAGCCGTACCGCAGGCCCGGCGCGCGCGCGATCCACTTGAATCCGGTGAGCGTCTGCGTCGCGCGGCAGCCCGCTGCCCGGGCCACGGCGTCGATCAGCCGGCTGGAGACGATCGAGCGGGCCAGCACGTCCTGCTCCCTCACCCCGCCCTGGACGACGTCCCAGGCCAGGAGCGCGCCCAGTTCGTCCCCGTGCAGCATCCGCCAGCCCGCGGGGTCCGTCGGGGTCGCCGTCAGCGGGTCCGGGATCGCCGCCGCGCACCGGTCGGCGTCGGGGTCGTTGGCGAGCACCACATCCGGGCCGTTCGCCCGGGCCAGCGCCAGCGCCAGGTCGATCGCGCCGCTCTCCTCGGGGTTCGGGAAGGGCACGGTGGGGAAGGCGGGGTCCGGGTCGTGCTGCTCCGGCACGACCGTCGGGGCGTCGAACCCGGCCGCCTCGAAGACCCGCCGGACGATCTCGCCGCCGACGCCGTGCATCGAAGTCTGCACCACCGAGACCGCGCGCGGGGCATCCGGGGGCACGAGCGCGGCGACCGCGTCGACGTACGCCGTCACCACCTCCTCGCCCAGCACCTGCCAACCGTCGTCCGGCCGGGGCACGTCGGCCACGGTGCGCACCGCTTCGATCTCGCGCCGGATCTCGACGTCGGCCGGTGGCACGATCTGGCTGCCGTCGCCGAGATAGACCTTGTAGCCGTTGTCCTGCGCCGGGTTGTGGCTGGCGGTCACCATCACCCCAGCGGCGCAGCGCAGGTGGCGGATCGCGAACGCGAGCACCGGGGTCGGCAGCGGGCGGGGCAGTACCAGCGCGGTGCCCCCGGCCCCCACCACGACGGCCGCCGTGTCCCGCGCGAACTCCGCCGAGCCCAGCCGGGCATCGAACCCGATGACGACTCTCAGGTCGTCGGCGGACGGCTCCCGGCCTGCCGGCAGCTGGGCGCGCAGGTAGGCCATCAGGCCCGCCGCGGCCCGGATGACCACCGCCCGGTTCATCCGGTTGGGGCCGGCGCCCAGGGCGCCGCGCAGCCCCGCCGTACCGAACTCCAGCAGCCCCGCGCACCGATCCCGCAGGTCGGCCAGCGCCGCCTCGTCGCCGCCCTCGGCCGCTGCGAGGACCTCCTCCAGCTCGCGTCGGGTGGCCACGTCGGGGTCGTCGGCGGCCCACTCCCGCGCGTACGCGATCAGGTCGTCCGGCGTGCCCGGGGCGTCGGGCGCGTCGTCCGCGCTGGTGGCGCTCGCGAGCGACTCGCGCCGGGCGCGGCGGGTGAGCTGGTCGTCGGTCATGGTGCTCCTGGGAGAAGGGGGAAGGGAGGGGTACGTCGGGAGCCGCGGGCCGCCGCACGCCCGCGCAGGCCGCGGCCCGTGCGGCCGCAGGAGCCGGCCGACAGCTCAGAGCCTGGCGACGATGTCGGCGAGGAGCCGGGCGCAGCGCGGTGCCGCCGCCCGGCCCGCGTCCAGGACCTCTTCGTGGGACAACGGGTGGGCGGAGATGCCGGCCGCCGCATTGGTCACCAGCGAGATCCCGAGGACCTCCAGCCCGACCTCGCGGGCGGCGATGACCTCCAACGCCGTCGACATCCCGACCAGGTCGCCGCCGAGGATCGCAGCCATCCGCACCTCGGCCGGGGTCTCATAGTGCGGGCCGGGAAACTGCACGTAGACGCCCTCCGCCAGGCCCGGGTCGACCTCGCGGGCGAGCGCGCGCAGGCGGGGGGAGTAGGCATCGGTGAGGTCGACGAACGACGCGCCCTGCAGGGGCGAGGCGCCGGTCAGGTTGATGTGGTCGGCGATGAGCACGGGGGTGCCCGGCGGCCAGTCGGGGTTCAGCCCGCCGCAGCCGTTGGTCAGGATCAGCGTGCGGCAACCCGCGGCGGCCGCCGTCCGGATCGGATGCGCGACGGCTTGGGTGTCGCGGCCGTCGTAATAGTGCCGCCGGGTGCCGAAGACCAGCGCCCGCCGCTCGGCGCCGTCCTTGCCCGGCGCCAGGCGCACCGAGCGGACCGTGGCGGCGTGCCCGGCGACCGTCGCCGCCGGGAAGCCCGGGATCGTCGCGTTGTCGAGGGCCGCGACGGTCTCGCCGATCAGGTCGGCGGCCCCGCCCCAGCCCGAACCGAGGACCAGCGCGACATCGTGCCGCGCCCCGCCCGTGGCTTCCGCGATCACGGCGGCGGCGCGATCGGACCGGTGGCCGTCGTCGAGCGTTGAGTCAACCCCCATGGCCGGCAGCCTAATTGCTCGCGGCGGCGGACGTCGCCAGGAAGCCCCGACGGCGTGCTGGTCCGGGGATGCCAGGATGGGCGCGTGAACGAACGAGCTCAGTCCGTGGTGGTCATCGGTGCCGGGCCGGGGGGATATGAGGCCGCCCTGGTCGCCGCGACGCTCGGCGCGCAGGTGCGCGTGGTCGACGAGGACGGGGTGGGCGGCGCCTGCGTCCTCACCGACTGCGTGCCCAGCAAGGCGCTGATCTCGACGGCGGGCCAGGTCGGACGGGTCGGCCACGCCGCCACGCTGGGGCTTCGGCCTGCGGACCAGCCGATTCGCGGCGGCGACCAGCACGGCGGCGCCGTGTCGAACGTTCCGCTCGCCGACGTCAACGCCCGCATCGTCGCCCTGGCCGGCAAACAGAGCGAGGACATCCGGACCGGGCTGGAGGCCCGCGGGGTGACGGTGGTGCGCGGTCGGGCGCGGCTGCTGGGGCCCTCTCGGGTGGCGGTCGAGCCGGCCGAGTCGTCGTCCGGTCCTGGCCCGACCGAGGAACTCGACGCCGACATGATCCTCCTCGCCACCGGCGCGGCGCCGCGGGTAATGCCCACCGCCGTGCCCGACGGCGAACGCATCCTGACCTGGCAGCAGGTCTGGGCGCTGCGGGAGCTGCCCGAGCACCTCATCGTGGTCGGCTCCGGCGTGACCGGCGCCGAGCTGGCCCAGGCCTACCTCGGCCTGGGTGCTCAGGTCACCCTGGTGTCCTCCCGAGACCGGGTCCTGCCGGGCGAGGACGCGGACGCCGCCCAGGTCATCGAGCAGGTGTTCCGGGAGCGCGGGATGACCGTGTTGGGGCGTTCCCGGATGACGGCCGTACGCCGTGTCAGCGACGCCGTCGTCGTCGAGCTGGAGGACGGCCGGCAGATCCGCGGCAGCCACGCCCTGCTGGCGGTCGGCTCGGTGCCCCGGACCGCCGACCTGGGCCTGGAGGCGGCGGGAGTAGCCGTGACCGAGCGGGGCCATATCGCGGTGGACCGGGTGTCGCGGACCTCGGTGCGGGGGATCTACGCGGCCGGCGACTGCACGGGGGTGCTGCCGCTGGCGTCGGTCGCCGCCGCGCAGGGCCGGATCGCCGTGGCCCATGCGCTGGGCGACGCGGTGACCCCGCTGAGCACCCGTGGCGTGGCGGCCAACATCTTCACCGACCCGGAGATCGCCACCGTCGGACTGTCGCAGGAGGAGGCCGACCGGCTCGACGACGTCCGTTCCGTGCTGATGCCGCTGGCCACCAACGCGCGGGCCAAGATGGATGGGATCGACCAGGGATTCGTCAAGCTGTTCGCCCGACAGGGCAGCAACCAGGTGGTCGGCGGCGTCGTGGTGGCGCCGCGGGCCTGCGAGCTGATCTTCCCCATCGCGCTCGCGGTGGGCCAGCGCCTCACCGCGGACCAGGTCGCCGCGACGATCACGGTCTACCCGTCGTTGTCCGGTTCGATCACCGAGGCGGCCCGCCGCCTGCACGCCCCGGGCGACTAACGCCTGTACGCCGCGGGCGACTGGCCCCCGGTACGCCGCGGGCGACTGACCCGCTGCACCCCCGGGGCGATAGACCGCATGGCAGCCCACACCCGCACCCGCAGTTGCACCCCATCCAGGAGGACCCATGGTTGACGTCAAGGGACTGATCGACAAGGCGAAGGCTTTCGCCCGCAGCAACCCCGACAAGGTCCGCGACGGCGTCGACAAGGTCGAGGAGCTGGTGAACCGCAAGACCGGCGGCAAGTACGCGGACCAGGTCGCCAAGGGCGCCGCCGCCGCCGAGAACGCCCTCGGCGTGCCCGGCGAGGCCAAGCGGGCCTTCACGGACGAGGCCAACCTCGCTACGGAGCCCCCGCCGCCGGTCCGGGTCGAGCCCATCCAGGCCCCCGAGCCGATCGACCGCCCCGACGCACTCTGACGCCGGCGAGTCCCGAGCACGGCCGAGGCCCCGGCCGGTCGCCCGGCCGGGGCCTGTCGTGGCACAGGGGTGGCACCCGGGGACTACTCCTCGGCGGCGGCCTCCCCCTTGATGTCACACAGGACGGAACCGCTGGTCACGGTCTCGCCGACGGCGGCCTTGAGGCCGCTGATGGTGCCGGACTTGTGCGCATTGATGGGCTGTTCCATCTTCATCGCCTCGAGCACCAGGATGAGGTCGCCGTCGTTGACCACGTCGCCGTCGGCGACGGCGATCTTGACGATCGTGCCCTGCATCGGTGCGGTGAGGCTGTCGCCGCTGGCCTTGGCGCCCGCCTTAGCCCCGGTACCGCCCCGCCGCGGCGCCTTGCGCCGCCCCGCGCCCATGGCCGGTCCGGTTCCGGCGCCGCCGCCACCACCGAACGACATGTCACCGGGCAGGCTGACCTCGACGCGCTTGCCGCCGACCTCGACGACGACCCGCTGCCGCTCGGGCTCCGGCTCGGCGGCGTCCGCCGACGGTCCGGAGTACGGCTCGATCTGGTTGTCGAACTCGGACTCCATCCACGTCGTGTAGACGGAGAACGGCTGGCTGGGGTCGGCCGGCGCGAAGGCCGGGTCGTCGACGACGACGCGGTGGAAGGTCAGCGCGGTCGGCATGCCTTCGACCTCGAACTCGGCCAGGGCCCGACGGGACCGCTCCAGCGCCTGCTGCCTGGTGGCGCCGGTCACGATGAGCTTGGCGAGCATGGAGTCGAACTGACCCGAGATGACGTCGCCCTGCTCGATGCCGGAGTCAAGCCGCACGCCCGGGCCCGACGGCGGCCGGAACGTCAGCACGGTGCCCGGCGCGGGCAGGAAGTTGCGGCCCGGGTCCTCGCCGTTGATGCGGAACTCGAAGGAGTGCTTGCGGGCGATCGAGGGCGCCAGGTCGAACTCGTCGTAGCCCAGTTCCTCGCCATTGGCGATGCGCAGTTGCTCGCGCACCAGGTCGATGCCGGTGACCTCCTCGGTGACCGGGTGCTCGACCTGCAGGCGGGTGTTGACCTCCAGGAAGCTGATCAGGCCGTCCTGGCTAACCAGGTATTCGCAGGTGCCGGCCCCGACGTAGTCGGCCTCCTTGAGGATCGCCTTGGAGGCGCGGACCAGTTCGGCGTTCTGCTCATCCGTCAGGAACGGCGCGGGCGCTTCCTCGACGAGCTTCTGGTGCCGGCGCTGCAGCGAGCAGTCGCGGGTCGACACCACGACGACGTTGCCGTGCCGGTCGGCCAGGCACTGGGTCTCGACGTGCCGCGGCTTGTCGAGGAATCGCTCGACGAAGCACTCCCCGCGGCCGAACGCCGTGACGGCCTCGCGCACCGCGGACTCGAACAGGGCCGGGATCTCTTCGATGCTGCGCGCGACCTTCAGGCCGCGCCCGCCCCCGCCGTACGCCGCCTTGATCGCGACCGGCACCCCGTATTCCTTGGCAAACGCGACGATCTCGTCCGCGTTTTGGACGGGGTCCTTGGTGCCGGGCACCAGCGGCGCGTTCGCCTTGGTCGCGATGTGCCGCGCCTTGACCTTGTCGCCGAGGGCGTCGATCGCCTCGGGGGACGGGCCGATCCAGATGAGCCCGGCATCAAGCACGGCCTGGGCGAAGCCGGCGTTCTCGGCGAGGAATCCGTAGCCGGGGTGCACCGCATCCGCGCCGGACTCCTTGGCGATGTCGAGCAACTTCTGCTGCACCAGATAGCTCTCGCCGGGGGTCGAGCCGCCCAGCGCATACGCCTCGTCGGCCACCTTGACGTGCAGCGCGTCGCGGTCGGGGTCGGCATAGACCGCCACCGAGGAGATGCCGGAGTCCTTGCAAGCACGGGCGATGCGGACAGCGATCTCGCCGCGGTTCGCGATCAAGACTTTGGAGATGGCCATGGCCCGGAGCCTAGTAGTCCGTCCGGGCCGATAGGCCGTTCGCAGAACGGCCATCTCCCCGTGACCTGCCCCACGCCGCGCTGCCCGGGGGCTGGACGGCGTACGCCGCGTGCCGCCGCAGCCCGTCCGTCCTATCGCGGCGGCTCGCCGCAAGGATGCGTGCTGCAGAATCAGTCCCGCTCGCAGGGCAATGGCCGCCGCTTGTGCGAGGCGAGAAGTGAGCGGTAGCCGGGGCAGTGCCTGAAGGACCCCTGGAAGACGCCCTTCAGGCCTACCTTCGCAGGCAGGTCGCGGCGGGCTGCTCAGGGTCGGCGTTCGAACAGTCCGGCAACGTCGTGGCGTACTTCTGCGGGCACGACAACATGGGCCGGTACGACCAGCTGGCCGGCGTCCAATACCTCAACGTCAGGGGTTCGAGGGGCAGCCTTTCCTGACGACGCAGTACGCCGTGTCGACGGTTGGAGGCGCGCTCGCGGCGTCCACAACCAGGATCTCCTTATCGATTGCGCCCTCAATCGAGACAGGTGTCCGCTCATTGGTGGTCACTCCGGTCGCCGTCGGACACGTGTCCGGGGCTCTGGGTTCTGGAGTGTGGGATCGGGTCCGGCTGCCCGATGTCCGCGGAGGACCGCGTCGCGGACGGATTGGAGGGGGAGCCCCTCGGCCAGTCGCCAAAAGGTCCATCCGTTGCGGGGCGCGCCATGCGCGGCCTTCGCCGTCCCAGACGGGCTGTCGTACTCCCGCCCGGCGTGCCGCAGTGATCCTGCATCGGACACCGTCGCGACGAGCCGGCTCCCGTCGTCGTTGCGGTGATAGAGCGTGTCGACCGTTCTGCCGGCGGGGAGGTCGGCATACTCCACCGGGGCGGGGGCTTCCATGACCGCGCTGAAGGGAGCCTTGTTGTCGTTCAGTTGGTGGAGCTTCAGCAGGTCCCCGTCGTGAGTTCCGAACGCGGGATTATGCGTGAGAAACGCGAGCTGTTGGACTCGCGTCGCTAAGCCCGCTGCCTCGAAATGTGCCCCGGCCGCATCGAAGAGGAGCTGTGACGTCGTGAGCCGCTGCTGACCGTCGATGAGGTGGAATTCAGTGCGTGAACCGAGGGCGGTCGGGGCTGCCTGGGTGACGATGGCGCCAAGGAAGTGCGTAGCGGCGGGGGCGCCTGCGCGGGTCTGCTCGGCGACGCGCCGGATGTCTTGCCACAGGGTGCCCACTGATTCTCCTCGTCCCAAACGTAGCGTCGCTGGAAGACGGGCACGAGAAGACGCTGCGGCTGACTGAAGATCTCCAGCGGCGTACGAACGTGGGTGTCCATCAGGGCCATGCCGTTCTTGATTCGGTTGTGATGGTTGTGACCTGGGCGTTATGCGATCAGTTCGAGGAAGCGGTGCGGGTCGCGGAAGATGGCGCGGGTGGCGGCGGCGATGTTGTCGGCTCCGGCG
>Ga0209793_1000444_pt1 | contig 48399 bp, 42 predicted proteins | sample EBPBio122009_DNA_FD_185863 | JGI IMG/M metagenome (GOLD analysis project Ga0209793, IMG submission 185863) | Wastewater treatment Type I Accumulibacter community from EBPR Bioreactor in Madison, WI, USA - Reactor 1_2/2/2009_ DNA (SPAdes) (version 2) | ecosystem: Engineered > Bioreactor > EBPR >... | reverse complement strand
GATTTCGTCCGTCATGTGCCCCTCCTCGTAGAGGGTCGCCCGGCCGCGGCCATCCTACTTGGCATAGTAGAGAGCCTTGTCCGCCCGGCTTAGATATTCGTCCGCATCGATGTCCGCCGTAGCGATGAAAGTGATGCCGATGCTGGTGCCGATCTCGACGACGTGGCCGTCGATTTCGTATGGCGCACCGACCGCCTCGACCAGCCGGTGCGCGAGCGCCGCCGCTGATTCCGGCTGCGGGGCGCCGGTCTGGATAATGGCGAACTCGTCGCCGCCGATGCGCGCGACCAGATCGCTCTCCCGGGTCGTGGCCCGCAGCCGCTCGGCAACGGCGCACAGCAGCGCGTCGCCGACGGGGTGCCCCAATGTGTCGTTGACCTGCTTGAACCGGTCGAGGTCCATGCTGAGGATAGCGCTGACCTGTCCGGAGGCAGCCTCCGCGATCGCCTGTTCCAGACGGGAGCGCAGCAGGATTCGGTTGCCGAGACCGGTCAGGGCGTCATGGTGCGCCATATGGGCGATCTGCGCCTCCGCCTGCTTTCTCGCGTCGATATCCTCCAGAACGCCCGCCCATTGAAGCACCTTGCCGCTGTCGTCGAAGACCGGACCACCCCTGCCGCGCACCCACAGCCAGCGGCCGCCATCCACGAACACCCGGAATTCGACGTCGACCAGCGCCCGCTTCTCCACCTGCCTGCCCGCCAAATCGAGTACCCGCTGGCGATCGTCGGCGTGCACGCGATCCAGCCAGCCGCCTTTGAGGGCCTCGCCGTCGGCCATGCCGGTCAGCTTCTCCCAACCCTCAACCCAGATGAGGCCGTCGCTCTCCGTCCAGCGCCACAGCATGAGCGCGCCGGCCTGCGCCACGGTACGGATAAGACGATCCTCTTCCCGCATGGTTCGTTCGGCGGCCTCGACGCTCAGGCGCAGGGTTTCGAACTCACGGACGGACGAAGACGGGATGGCGGAGAGGCCGACGGGCTGCTGCCCTTCCGCTATCGCCATGCTGTGCGCCGCCAGCGCGCGCACGGGGCGCAGGATGAGCCGGCCGATCAATATGGCCGCGACGGTTGCAAGAGCGACCGCAAAGAGCGCGCCCAGGATCAGGCCGAGCAGCGGATCCTGCCAGCGGGCATTGAAAACATCGAGGGGTTCCCCGACGACTAACGTCCAGCCGGGTGTGCTCTGGAGCTTCTCGAAGGCAAGGATGATGCTTTGCCCTTCGGTCGTCCTGGCTTCGAACCAGCCGCTATCGGTGCCCAGCGCTTCCAGCTTCTCCCAATCGGGCGCCCGCTTGCCGATAGCGCGCTCGGGATCGTGAGAGCGCGCGACGATCCGCCCGTTTCCATCCGTCACGGCGACGAGGATGCTGCCGAGCGCCTCGTTTCGCTGCTGAAGGGTACGGATCAACTGGGTGGGGGAGATCGCCAGCACCACCGCGCGCTGCCGGCCGTCGCCTTCGGGCAGCGCAAGGAAAATCCGGTGGTCGGCGGCGGTGCGTCCGGGCACGAGGTTAGATATGGCCGGCATGTCCCGGCTGATCGCCTGCATCGCCACGTCGAGCACCGGCGCCCTGTGCACGCCTCTCGGCATGCCGTGGTCCCATTCGACGATCTCGACCTCGCCGTCGAGACCGATGCCCTCGAAGCGGCTCGATCGCAAGACGAGTTCGCCCGTCTGCGTCGTCAGCGGCCAGAGTGCGGCAAAGGTGCTGAGGGCCGTGTATCGCCCCTCGATGTCGGCCTCCATGGCGCTCGCCAGCGTCAGGGCGGTATCGCTGAGGCGCGTGGCGGCAGTGCTCTTGTAGGCCGCGCCGGTGCGCCAGGCTGCAAAGCCGGAGACGGCGACAACCGGAACGAGGCAGGCGAGCGCCAACGCCAGCAGATAAATGTTCAGCCCTGCCCGCCTTCCGGCGTCGATCCGCGACGACACGTTGCAAGGTTCCTCAACGATGGACGACTTCACCTCTTATATCCAGAAATACTTAAGGAAAGCGCGGCGTGCCGAAGACAATTCCGATGGGCGGCGTTCAGGATTTATTGACCTTTCCGGCGCTTGGCCAACGGACAGCACGGAAGGGCCGCGATCGCGCTGGCACGTCTGCATGAAGAAGGCCCGGCAACCAGCCGGGCCTTCCATAGTCGCGTTGCCTCGCGCTCTTACTTGGCGATCGGAGCGTAGGTTCCATTGCTCCAGCGGTTGATGTCGTAGCTGGCGTTCTTCAGATCGCCCTTCTCGTCGAAGGTGACCGTGCCGACGACGGTGTCGATGGGTTGGCCGTTCTTCAGCGCCTTGGCGACCTCGGTCGGATCGTCCGAGCCGGCCCGCTCGACGCCCTGGGCGAAGGCCTGGATCACGGCATAGGAGAAGAGCGTGAAGCCTTCCGGCTTGAAGCCGCCGGCGGAGATCTTCTCGACCGCTTCCTTCGCCTCGGGCTTTGCCTGCGGGTCGGAGGGGAAGACGAACAGCGTGCCTTCGCCGGCCGGGCCGGCGACCTGCCAGAATTCCGGCGAGGCGATGGAGTCGGGCATGATGAGCTGGAACTTGTAGCCCTGCTCGGCCGCCTGGCGCAGGATGAGACCGGCTTCCGGGTGATAGCCGCCGAAATAGACGACGTCGACCTTGGCGTCCTTCAGCTTCGTCACAAGTGCGTTGTAGTCCTTCTCGCCGGCATTGATGCCTTCGGCGAGGACTTCCTTGAGGCCGCTGGCATTCATCGTGGAGCGTACCGCGTCGGCGACGCCCTGGCCGTAGGCCGTCTTGTCGTGCAGGACGGCGACGTTTTTGCCGGCATATTCCTTGGCGATCCATGGGCCGATGAAGGCGCCCTGCGCATCGTCGCGGGTGTAGAGGCGCATGATGTTCGTCCAGCCCTTGGCGGCCGCATCGTCCGTCATGACCGGGTTCGAGGAGGCGGGGCTCATCATCAGCGTGCCGTTTTCGGCATAGACCGCCGAGGCCGGGATGCTCGAGCCGGAGCAGGCATGGCCATCGACGAACTTGATGCCGGCGGCGGCGATGCGGTTGGCGACCGACACAGCCTGCTTCGGATCGCACTGGTCGTCCTCGAACTGCAGCTTGATCTGGCGGCCCATCACGCCGCCCTTGGCGTTGATGGCGTCGGCGGCAGCCTGCGCGCCCTGCTTGAACTGGTCGCCGATCGTGGCGAGCGGCCCCGTCAGCGGGCCGGCCACGGCGAAGGTCAGGTCCTCCGCGCGCGCCGCCGTGCCCATGAGCAGGCCAAGCGCCGTGCCGATGATCAGAATGCGTCTCATATCCTCAACTCCCTTTTGTGCCCGCAACAGCGCGGGTCGCTCCTTCCAGAATGACATTCCTACCCCTGCGACAGGAGTGGCTGGCATTCGAACCACTCCCAAAGATAGCTGGCAAGCCCCCTGTCGACATGAATGCGCAGGGTCCCGGCATCGCCATGCCGATAGACCACGGCCATCACGCCGCCGAACGGCATGGCGGCGCAAGGGCCGGGGTGATCCGGATCGACCGTCACCGCCCGCGCCAGGAGATCGCGGACACCTGCGCCGCTCGCCTCGAAGACGCGCATGGCCGCACCGACAGTCGAGACCGCATGGCCTTCGTCATGCCATCCATCGGATAGCTCGACCGCGGAAAGCCCGACCGCGAGCAGCCGGTCGCGCGCGACGCGTACCGCATAGCGGTCCCCGTGGGCCAATCCGAGCGCGCCGATGTCCCGTCCCAGATCGTGACGGACGAGGAAGCCCTCCACATCCCCACTGACGAGGCGTTGTCCGACATGCCCCAAAGCGCGGACCTGCAGGGTGGGACCGGCAAGGCAGGCATCGGCCCAATCCGGCTCGGGCTGCCATTTGCGGGTGAGGTCAAACATGAAGGCGGCTCCCGCTCTCATCGAAGGCGCAGGAAGGAACGATGCGCGCGCGCCTGATCTCACGCAGATGCTGCAACTCGACGATATCGCCCATGCGGGCGAGGCCGCGCTCGATCAATCCCAGCGCGATCGGCCTCTGCAGGGCTGGGCTGAAATAACTCGACGTGACGTAGCCGGTGCTGCGCGTCTTGCCCGCTTCCCGCTCCACGCCATGCGCACCCATCGGCAGCGGCCCCAGGCCATCGACCGCCTCCAGCCCGACGAACTGGCGGCGATCCGGCCGCGCCGCGTCTTCCGTGGCCAGCGAACGGCGGCCGATGAATTCCACCTTCTTGCGTTCCAGCGGCGCAGTCAGGCCGAAATCCATCGGCCGGCTCGTGCCGTCGGTATCCTTACCGACAACGATATAGCCCTTTTCCGCCCGCAGGATCATCAGCGCCTCAAGGCCGAGCAGAGTCGCGCCGAAGGCCTTGCCCGCCTGCCGCAACCGCGCCCAGACCGCCGCGGCGCTGTCGGCCGGCACGGAAATCTCGTAGGATCGATCCCCCGTGAAGCTGACGCGGGCGATCCGCACCGCCACGCCATCGAGCAGGCCGCAGACCACGGCCATGTGCGGCAGGGCCACATCGTCGAGCGGAAGATCGAGGTCGAGCGTCGCCATGAGGTCCCTTGCTCGCGGGCCGGTCACCGTCAGCGTCGCCATTTCGGCCGTCGCATTGTGGATGAAGACCCGCCGCCGATCGAAACGGTCCTGCCGCCATTCCTCCAGCAGGCCGTGCACGCCCGATACATGCGAGGACGAGCAGGAAACGACGAAACGGTTCTCGTCGAGCCGGACCAGAACGCCGTCGTCATAGACGACACCCGCTTCCGTGAGGATGAAGCCGTAGCGGCAGCGGCCGGGCGCCAGCGTCGACATGGTGTTGTAGTAGATGAAATCGAGGAATTGGGCGGCATCCGGCCCGATGACCTCGATCTTGCCGAGCGGCGAGCCGTCGAAGAGCGCGACGCCCTCCCGTGCAGCCTCCGCCTCCGCCTGGATGCGTTCGTCCGGTACGCCGGGGCCGTAGAAGGCCGGGCGCAGCCAGCCGCCATAGGCGCGGAAGACAGCGCCCTCGGCGCGATGCTCCCGTTCGAGCGGCAGGCGGCGGAGCGGATTCATGCGCGTGCCGGACCGCGCGCCGGCGAAGGTGGCGAAGGGAACCGGCGTGAAGGGCGGCCGATAGGTCGTCGTGCCGACCGCCGGGATGCGCCGGCCCGTCAGTTCGGCCATCAGCGCCAGACCGTTGACATTGGAGGTCTTGCCCTGATCCGTGGCCATGCCGAGCGTGGTGTAGCGCTTCAGGTGCTCGACGGAGACGAAATTCTCCCGCACCGCAAGCTCCACATCCTTGGCCGTGACATCGTTCTGCAGGTCGATCCAGACCCGCTCCCGCGCCCCCGGCTTCGGCCAGGCCGCAACGATGCCGAACTCCTGCGCCGTATCGTCGGCAAGCACGGCCGGAAGCGCGAACCGCCCCGCCGCCGCGCCCACCACCTCGACGCCATCGACAGGGCTGCCGGGAACGAAGGCGAGGATATCGTCGCGCCAGTCCAGCTTGCCCTGCGCCTGGCAGAAGAGATGCACCGTCGGCGTGAAACCGCCCGAGGCGAGGATCGCATCCGCTTCCATCACCGTACCATCGGAAAGCCTGGCGCCGGTCACCGTCCCACGGCCGAGCGCGGCTGCGACGGTCACGCCCTTCAGCACCTGCAGTCCGGCGGGCGACGGGGCGTCAGCGCGATAATCGACGACGGTCACCTCGGCGCCGGCCGCCGCGAGCGCCAGCGCTGTCTCGTAGGCCAGCCCATTGTTCGTGGCGACGACGATCCTGCGGCCTACGACGACACCGAAACGACGGAGATAGACCAGTGCGGCCTCCGTGGACATGACGCCCGGCAGGTCGTTGTGACCGAAGGGCAATGGCCGCTCGATGGCGCCCGTGGCAAGCACGATCGACGCCGCGCGGACGCGCCACAACCGATCCGACGCGTCACCCTCCACCTTCTGGCTGAGGCCGACGAGGTGGTGATCGTAAATGCCGAAGGCCGTCGTGCCGGTCAGCACCAGGGCACCGGTCTGCTCCAGCTCGGCCGCCACCTCCCGCGCCCATTCGGCACCGGGGCGCCCCTCTATGGTCGCCTCACGGAAAAGCAGGCTGCCGCCGACCTGCCGGCCATCGTCGCAGAGCACGACGCGTTTTCCCGCGCGCGCCGCCGTGCGTGCGGCCAGAAGGCCCGAAGGCCCCGCGCCGACCACCAGCACGTCGCAATGATGGTTCACCTGCTCGGCGAAGGCAGGACCATCCGCCGCTGTGTCCACTGTCCCGAGGCCCGCCATCTGCCGGATGCGTGGCTCGAAAAGGTGCCAGTCCGGGAACATGAAGGTCTTGTAGTAGAAGGCGGCCGGAATGAAGCGCGAGAACGCATCGAGGAAGGCGTGGCGATCCTTCTGCGCGCTCGGCTCGGCATTCACGCTGCGCACAGCCATGCCATCGGCGGCGAGCGCCAGCGTGGCGCGCGTGTTCGGCATGCCGCCGGCGATATCGACCAGCGCGTTCGGCTCCTCGACACCCGCGCCCCAGAGGCCGCGCGGGCGGTGATACTTGAAGCTGCGGCCGAGCACGCGAACGCCACCGGCCAGAAGCGCCGAGGCAAGCGTATCGCCGGCAAAGCCCTCGACCGTCCGGCCGTCGAAGGTGAAGGAAAGCGGCCGCGACCGGTCGACCGCCGAGCCGCCGTCAGTGCGCCATGCCGTCATCGCCGCCTCCCTGCCCAAGTGCGAGGGCCTCCGCGACGCGATGGTTCACGGTGTCCCGCTCCATGCGAAACACCTCGCCGCAGGCCATATGCATCCAGATCTCGCTTGCCGCCCCGCGCAGGTTGTTGCGCTCATAGAGATAGGCGGCCCACGCGCCATCCGTCACGGCGCGAAAGCCTTCCGGGCGATGGTTGCCGGCGTCGCCGCCGAAATGAAATTCGCTCTCGCTTCTCGGTCCGCAGAAGGGGCATGGGAAAAGCTGCATGGACGCCTCCTAATGCGCGATGCCGGAGCCGGCCGCCTCGTCGATCAGCCGGCCGCGCGTGAAGCGGTCGAGATCGAAGGGGCGGCTGACATCGTGATGGTTTCCCGTCGCGAGCAGATGGGCGAGCAGCGTGCCGCCGGCCGGGATGGCCTTGAAGCCACCGGTTCCCCAGCCGCAATTGAGGAAAAGGCCCGGCAGCGGGCTTTCCCCGAGGATCGGCGAGGAATCGGGCGTCACGTCGACGATGCCGGCCCATTGCCGCATCAGCCTAAGCTGGCGGAAGCTCGGGAACATTTCGAGGAGACCCGCGACGACATCCTCCAGCACCGGCAGGTTGCCGCGCTGGCCATAGGAAGGCACCCGGTCGAGTGCGCCGCCGAGCACCAGTTCGCCCTTGTCCGACTGGCTGGCATAGGTGCCGGTGCCGGGCGACAGAACGACGGTATCGAGCACGGGCTTCACCGGCTCGGAAACGCAGGCCTGCAGGGCATAGGAGGTGATGGGCAGGCGGAAGCCGGCCTTCGCCGCAAGATGCGAGGAATGGCCGGCGACGACCATGCCCGTCCGTTCGGCGCGGATCTCGCCCCGGCTGGTCTTCACGCCACGGCACCGCCCGCCCTCGACGATGAATTCCTCCACCTCGCAGGACTGGATGATGTCGACGCCCAGCCGGTCGGCGGCGCGGGCATAGCCCCAGGCGACCGCATCGTGCCGCGCCGTGCCGGCCCTGCCCTGCCAGACGCCGCCGAAGACCGGATAGCGCGCGCCGGGCGAAACGTTCAGCAGCGGCAGGACCCGCCGCACGTCCTCGATGTCGAACAGTTCGGCGTCCGTGCCGTTGATCTGCATCGCGTTGACGGTGCGCGCCGCCATTTCCATCTCCGCCTCGCTATGGGCGAGCGTGACGATGCCGCGCTGCGACAGCATGATATTGTAGTTGAGGTCGCGGCCGAGCGTCTCGTAGAGGCGCAGCGCCATGTCGTAGAGCGCCGTACTTTCCGGGAAGAAGTAGTTCGAGCGCACGACGGTCGTGTTGCGCCCGGTATTACCGCCGCCGAGCCAGCCCTTCTCGATGATCGCGACGTTGCGGATATTGTGCGTCCTGGCAAGGTAATAGGCCGTCGCCAGGCCATGTCCGCCGCCGCCGATGATCAGGATATCGTAGCGCGGCTTCGGCTCGGGCGAGCGCCAGGCCTGCTGCCAGCCCTTCTGGCCGAAAAGCCCCTCCTTGAAGAGCGAAAGAGCGGAATAATGCCGCGTCATCGCAGGACGCCTATCGCCGCGCATACCGGCGGACGGTGATGGAACGGCGCGGCCAAGTGCTGCTTCATGCGCTACCCCGGAAAGGAAGAAGGATGCCGTGCATCCGGTCTGCCATCATCGATAGCGCCTCTGGACACTTCTGTCCAGAAGATTGCGGCAGAGCGAAGGAAAGCGTCAACCGCCGGGTTGAACGCGCCGCATCAACGCCGCGAAGGCCTCAACCTCGTCGTCCAGGGCCTGCTGCCCGGTGAAGCTGAGAAGATAGGCGCGCAGGAGGCGCAGGCGCATTTCGCGGTCGTCGCGCATGCCGAGCGTGTAATGGCCGATCTGTGTGAAATAGAGGACCCGCGCGCGGATGAAAGCCTCCTCGGCGGCGTAGCCGTAGCGCGAGAACATGCGTGTCAGCGCCTCGACGCGCTGCTCATCCGCCTGATCGACAGCCTGGCGTATCGCCGTGTCCACCTGCCCCCAGGAACGGACCGCCGCATCGAGACGCGGGTCGAAAAGCGCCGGGTCCACCCAGCATTCGAAGATATGGCATACCGCCCCCGTCACGGTGGACGCCGGGCGAAGGGCGCGCTCGATGATGGGGCTTGTATTCTTGCAAAGCCAATAGGCGAGCAATTCCTTCTGCAGGTCCTGCAAATCCGCGAAAAACCAGTAGAAGCTGGAGCGGGAGACCGCGAGCCGCTTTGCGATGGTCTGGATCTTCACATTGGCGATGCCCTCCTCGACAAGCGCCGCGACACCCGCCTCGACCCATGCCTCCCGTGTCATCCGCCCGGCCACCTGCGCGGCGACGGCGCGCTTCTCCCTTCCCGATCCAGCGCTCACCGCCTCTCCTTCGAACGAACCCGCCGCCATTCCTTGACCCGGCCGCCATCTTGCCGAAAGCAGGCGCAATATCAAGTTTGCCGCCGTCTCGCGCAGCCCTATTCCCGTAGCGCCCGGGCCTGCCTTGCAGGCCGGGACCCGGACGATATTGTCTCCGAGACGGTTTCGATGCCTCGTCCCGATTGCAGGCGGCCGGCTGGTCTCCTATTGCTTCGTCAATGACGCCTCATCGGGAGGACACCGCTTGGCCCTGTCGCACACCCTCATCCACCGCCTGAAGAACCCCGAGCTGTTCGACGCGATCGCCGATCCCGCCTGGCTCGGCCTTGCCGCCGGCATGCCCACCTTCGCGGTCGTCAATCCCGCCACCGGCGAGCATCTGGCCGACATTCCCGACATGGGCGTGGACGGCGCCCGGGCCGCCATCGACCGGGCCGGCGAGGCGCAGGCCGAATGGGCCGGCCTCACGGCACGCGAGCGTTCCGACACGCTCTGGCGCTGGCACCAGTTGATCGTCCGCCATACGGACGACCTCGCGGCCATCCTGACCGCCGAGATGGGCAAGCCTCTCGCCGAGGCGAAATCCGAGGTCTCGCATGCCGCCGCCTATCTGCAATGGTATGCGGAGGAGGCCAACCGCGTCTACGGCGAGACGATCCCCGCGCCCTCGCGCGACCGGCGCATGATCGTCATCAAGCAGCCGATCGGCGTCGTCGGCGCGATCACGCCCTGGAACTTCCCGGCCTCGATGGTCGCGCGAAAAATCTCGCCGGCGCTGGCAGCCGGCTGCACGGTGGTGCTGAAGCCGGCGGAGCAGACGCCGCTGGTGGCGGGCGCGATGGTGGCGCTTGCCGGCAAGGCCGGTTTTCCGGCCGGCGTGGTCAATCTCGTCTATGCGGCGGAGGGCGATGGCGTCGGGCGCGAACTCTGCTTCAATCCGCAGGTGCGCAAGATCAGCTTCACCGGCTCGACGGAAGTGGGCCGCCTCCTGATGCGGCAATGCGCCGACCAGGTGAAGAAGCTCAGCCTGGAACTCGGCGGCAACGCGCCCTTCATCGTCTTCGACGACGCCGATGTCGATGCGGCCGTGGACGGCGCGATCCAGGCAAAATTCCGCAATGCCGGACAAACCTGCGTTTCGGCGAACCGGCTCTATGTGCAGGCCGGCGTCCACGACGAATTCGCCGAGAAATTCACCGCCCGCGTCGGTACGCTTGCCGTTGGCGACGGCTTTGCGCCCGACACCGCCATCGGCCCGCTGATCGACGGGCGGGCGCTCGCCAAGATCGAGGCCCATGTCGCCGACGCCGTGGACAAGGGCGGTCGCATCCGCTGTGGCGGCAATCGCATCACCGGCGCGGGCACCTTCTTCGCGCCGACCGTGCTCACCGGCATCTCCCGCGGCATGCGCATCGCGCAGGAGGAGACCTTCGGCCCGCTCGCCCCCATCATCCGCTTCACGGATGCCGATCAGGTGGTGCGCGAGGCCAACGACACGATCTACGGCCTCGCCGCCTATTTCTATGCCTCCAACCTCAGCCGCGTCTGGCGGGTCGCCGAAGCCCTGGAATACGGCATGGTCGGCATCAATACCGGGCGCATGTCCTCGGAAGCCGCGCCCTTCGGCGGCGTCAAGCAATCCGGCATGGGCCGCGAAGGCTCCCGCCACGGGCTGGAGGACTATCTGGAGATGAAATACCTCTGCATGGGCGGCATCTGATACGCCCCTCCTGCCCGCAACGGCTTACAACCGCTCCACCGCGACCGCGGTCGCCTCGCCGCCGCCGATGCACAGCGTCGCCAGGCCGCGCTTCAGGCCGTGGCGCTCCAGTGCGGCCAGCAGCGTGACGAGCACCCGCGCACCCGATGCGCCGATGGGATGGCCGAGCGCGCAGGCCCCGCCATGGACGTTGACCTTGTCGTGCGGCAGATCGAGATCGCGCATCGCCGCCATGGCGACGACGGCGAAGGCCTCGTTGATTTCGAAGAGATCGACGTCCCGGAGATTCCAGCCGGTGCGCTCTCCAAGCCTGCGCAGGGCGCCGACCGGCGCGGTCGCGAAGAGATGGGGCGCCTGCGCATGCGTCGCATGGCCGACGATCGTGGCGAGCGGAGCCAGCCCCTCCCGTTCGGCCCGGGAGCGGCGCATCAACACCAGCGCAGCCGCGCCGTCAGAAATCGAGGACGCATTCGCCGCCGTCACCGTGCCGCCCTCGCGGAAGGCCGGTTTCAGCGTCGCGATCCTCTCCGGTTTCGCCTTGCCGGGCTGCTCGTCCTGCTCGACGAGGGCCTCAGCCCGCCCCGCCTTCACGGCAACAGGTGCGATCTCCGCCTGGAACGCACCCGTCTCGATGGCCTGGCGGGCGCGGGTCAGGGAGGCGATGGCATAATCGTCCTGCGCCGCGCGGGTGAACTGGTAGGCCTCGGCACAATCCTCGGCGAAGGTGCCCATGAGACGACCCTTGTCATAGGCGTCCTCCAGTCCGTCGAGGAACATGTGATCGAGGATGCGGCCATGCCCGATACGATAGCCGCCGCGGGCGCGGTCGAGCAGGTAGGGCGCGTTCGTCATGCTCTCCATGCCGCCGGCGACGGCGACCGAGGCGCTGCCGGCGGCGATGAGATCATGCGCCAGCATGACCGCCTTCATGCCCGAGCCGCACATCTTGTTGACGGTGGTCGCGCCGGCCGAAAACGGCAGGCCCGCGCCGAGCGCCGCCTGGCGGGCGGGCGCCTGCCCCTGGCCGGCCGGCAACACGCAGCCGAACACGACTTCGTCCACGGCCTCCGCCGCGATGCTACTGCGCGCCAGCGCCGCACGGATCGCGGCCGCCCCGAGTTCCGGCGCGGCAACGCCCCCCAGATCGCCCTGAAAACCGCCCATCGGGGTGCGGGCCGAGCCAACGATGACGATCGGATCCTGCAGCGTCATGTCGAGACCTCCCGCACAATCGTTCCGGCGCGGCACCGAGGGCCGCCTTTCGGCCGGTTCTACCATATCCCGCCGGCCATGACGATGCGCGGGCTGTTCTTGCCGGCCTACCACTGCTATCCAGAGACTGGGCCGGCACATCGAGCGACAGGAGAGAGCCCATGGACATTCTACGCGCGGGAACACGCCCATCCGCGAAAGGCCCGGAGGCCTGGTTCACCGGAACCGTGCGCATTGATCCGCTCTGCAACCCCTTCGACGCCGAGCGGGTCCAGGGCGCGCAGGTGACCTTCGAGCCGGGCGCGCGGACCGCCTGGCATACACACCCGCTCGGGCAGACGCTTATCGTCGTCTCCGGCCTCGGCCGCGTGCAGCGCGCGGGCGGGCCTGTCGAGGAGATCCGCCCCGGCGACGTCGTCTGGTTCGCCCCGGGCGAAAAACACTGGCACGGCGCCTCCCCGACCGTCGCCATGACCCATATCGCGCTCCAGGAGGTCAAGGACGGCAAGGTCGTCGACTGGCTGGAGCACGTCACCGATGCCGACTATGCCGCCGGCTGAGGGATCCCAACACCCTGTTGATTGACGGAAACGGCGCTGGACGCGGCCTGCCCGGCCGCGCTTAAACGGTGCGCGGGCGCAACAACCATCGCCAGAGCCAGACGACATATCGGAAAACCATGCCAATCCATGAACTTGCAGCACTGGGCGCCGCGACCTGCTGGGCCGTGACGGGGCTGATCTCGGCCGGGCCGGCCAGCCATCTCGGCGCGCCGGCCTTCAACCGGGCGCGCCAGATCTTCGTCACCGGCCTTCTGGCGCTCTATGTGCTCGCCACAGGCGTCTGGCGCGAGCTGGAGCCGGCGAATGCCGGGCCGCTCCTCCTGTCGGGGCTGATCGGCATCTTCATCGGCGACACGCTGCTTTTCGAAACGCTCAATCGCCTCGGCCCGCGCCGCTCCGGCATCCTGTTCGCCCTCAATGCGCCGATCACCGCGCTGCTCGGCTGGCTGGCGCTCGGCGAAACGCTGCCGCCGCTAGCCGTGGCAGGCATCGCGGTGACCGCAGCGGGCGTGTTCCTCGCCATCCTCTTCGGCAAGCGCCGGGCGCAGATGCACCAGTGGGAGACAGTCAAGGGGCCGCTGTGGATCGGCGTGGTCCTTGGTATCGGCGCGGCGACGGGCCAGGCCATCGGCTCCATCGTCGCCCGGCCGGTCATGGCGACCGGCATCGACCCTGTCCTCGCCTCGCTGCTGCGCGTCGGCGTCGCCGCCTTCTGCCTCAGCATCCTTCTGCAATTGCCGATCCCGTCCGTGAAGCCGAGGGGGCCGCTGACGCTGAAGGTCGCGGCCATGACCGCGCTTACCGGCCTCATCGCCCTCGCCGTCGGCATGACGCTGCTGCTCTTTGCGCTTTCCGGCGGCAAGGTCGGCATCGTCTCCACCCTGTCGGCCACCTCCCCCGCGCTGATCCTGCCCATGCTCTGGCTGAGGACCGGCGAGCGCCCCGCCGCCGGGGCCTGGGCGGGCGCGGCCCTCGTCGTCGTCGGCATGGGGCTGCTCTTCATCCGCTGAGGGCTGCGCCGCTCATGCCTCCTCCGGCGCCAGCGTTCCCAGCCAGCGCCAGACGTCGCGCACGTCCTCGTCCCTCAGACGCGCCGGGCTGGATATGGCATACCAGCAGCGCCCGGTTTCCATCGTTGCCCCGAACGGCCGGGCAAGCATGCCGGCGGCCAGCGCGTCCTGCGCGAGGAACAGACTGGCGAGGGCAACGCCCTGACCGAGTTCGGCCGCGGTGAGCGCGGTGTCGCCGTCGCTGAAATTCGCGCCCCGCCACACGGCAGCCGGGGTAATACCCACCTGCGCCAGCCAATCAGCCCATCCGACAGGTCCTTCCTCGTGGATCAGCGGCGCGCCCAGAATGTCGGCCGGTTCGCGGAGCGTGCCGGCGAGCGCCGGCCCGGCGACGGGCGACAGGCGGTCGCGCGCAAGCAAAAGGCTTTCGCAGCCGACGGGCGGCTCGTGGGCATGGACGATGGCGATATCCACTTCCATCGTATCGAAATCGACCGCCGCGCCCGACGTGTCCAGCCAGGGTTCGCAGGCCGGCGCGGCCGCCTTCAGCGCCGGCAGGCGCGGCAGGAGCCAGCGCCGCGCGACACCGCGCGGCGCATAGATGACGACGCTGCCGGGCTTGCGATACGGCTCCAGCCGCCGATAGCCTTCCTCCAGCATCTCCAGACAGCGCCGCACCGTGCGATGATAGTCGCGCCCGGCGTCCGTCAGGCGCACCTCCCGCCCGATGCGCAGGAACAGGGGCTGGCCGACCTGCCCCTCCAGCAACCGCATCTGATGGCTGATTGCCGATTGCGTCAGGCCGACCTCCTCCGCCGCCCGACTGAAGCTCTCGAGCCGCGCGGCCGCCTCGAAGCCCTTCAGGAACTGGGTCGGCGGGATATGGCGAAACTGGACCATGCATGAAATCCATTCATCAAAAACAGGAATACTTCTCGTTTGTATCCGCGCTCCATCGGGCTGATAGTGAGCGCTATACATGAATAGGAGTCAATCATGGACACGACGATGCGGGCGAAGCCGCGGGTGAAGCGCCGCCGGCCGGGCGAATTCGAGCCTCACGCCAAGACCTGGATGGCCTGGCCCCACCGCAAGGATCTCTACGGCGCGACCCTGCCGGCCATGCAACGGGCCTATGCTGATGTGGCCAGGGCGATCGCCCAGTTCGAGCCTGTCAGCATGGTGGTCCATCCCGATCACACCAAGGGCGCCCGGACGCAACTGGGTGCGGATATCGAGATCGTCGCCCTGCCGATCGACGATTGCTGGATCCGCGATTCCGGACCGACATTCCTGAAGCGGGAGGATGGCGGGCTTTCCGGCGTCTCCTGGCGCTTCAACGCCTGGGGCCGCAAGCACGAGCCCTACGACGCCGACGACGCGCTGGCAGGCCGGGTGCTCGCCTACGAGGAAGCGGAGATCGTCCGCTCCTTCCTGCACTGCGAGGGTGGCTCGCTCGCCTGCGATGGCGACGGTACGCTGATCGTCACCGAAACGAGCCTGCTCCACCCCAACCGCAATCCGGGCCTATCCAAGGCGTGGGTGGAACAGGAGCTTCTGCGCATGCTCGATCTCGAAAAAGTCGTCTGGCTGCCCGGCGACCCGCTCGACCTGGAAACGGACGGCCATGTCGACGGCATGTGTTGCTTCGTACGGCCCGGCGTTGTGATGTTCGAATACAATCCCGACCCCGACGACCTGCACGGCCGCATCCTCGCCGACAACCTGGCGGCCCTGAAAAGCCAGACCGACGCGCGCGGACGCAGCTTCGAGGTCATCCCCATTCCGGAAGCCTACGACGTGGAGGCGACCAGCGAGATTTTCGCGCGCTCCTACATCAATTTCGCCCTCGCCAACGGCGGCGTCGTGATGCCGACCTTCGGCCGGCCTTCCAGCGATGAGGCCAGGGCGGCGGTCGCCCGCGCCTTCCCGGACCGGCGCATCGTCACCGTCGATGTCGGCGCCGTCGTTCCCGCCGGGGGCGCGATCCATTGCATCACACAGGAACAGCCGCTGTGAATGTACGGCGACTGCCAGACTGAGACCCACCATTCAGCAACGGAGAAAGACGATGAAACGCTGGCTCGCGCTCGCCGCCGCATGCCTTTTCGCCGCCCCCGCAGGAGCGGAGGAGAAGATGCTTTACCTCTACTCCTGGGAATCCTATTTCAGCGCCCAGTCCATTGCCGCCTTCGAGAAGGAGACGGGCATCAAGGTCTCCTACGACGTGTTCGATTCCAACGACATCGTCGAGACCAAGCTGTTGACCGGCAATTCGGGCTACGACCTCGTGACCGTCAACCTCTCGCCCCATTTCCTGCGTCAGCTCCCCGTCGGCATTTGGACGCCGCTGGATCGCGCCCGGCTCTCCAACCTCGACAATCTCGACCCGGCGGCCCTCGCCCGGGGCGCCGCCGTCGATGCCGGCAACGCCCATAACGTGCCGTGGATGTGGGGCACGACCGGCTTCGGCTACAATGTGGAGAAGGTGCAGGCGATCATGCCCAACGCGCCGGTCGATTCCCTGCGCATGGTCTTCGACCCGGCCGTGGTCGAGAAGTTCGCCTCCTGCGGCGTCGGCATGCTCGACGATGCCGAGCAGGTTCTGGGCCTCGCCCTCATCTATCTCGGGCTGAACCCCGACACGACCGACAGGGACGAACTGGAGAAGGCGGTGGAGGTGGTCTCCCGGGTCCGCCCCTATGTCCGCAAGTTCCACAGCTCCAGCTATGTCAACGACCTTGCCGACGGCGACCTCTGCCTCGCCATCGGCTTTTCCGGCGACATGCTGATCGCCAGCAGCCGGGCGAAGGAGGCGGGCAAGCCCTTCAGCATCGCCTACCGTCTCGCAAAGGAAGGTAATCTCGTCTGGTCCGACGTGCTTGCCATCCCCGCCGACGCACCCCACCCCGAGGCCGCCCATGCCTTCATCGATTTCTTCCTGCGGCCGGAGATCGCCGCCGCTGCGGCCACGGAAACGGGCTTCTCCACTGCCAACAAGGCGGCGCTCGCCCTCCTCGATGAAAAGCTGCGGACCAATCCGGACCTCTATCCCTCCGAGGAAGAGCAGAAGCGCCTGCACCTGCCGAAGGCACTGGACCAGAAGGCCCTGAAACTATGGTCGCAGGCCTGGGATCGGGCGAAGGGACTGCGCTAGCCATAGCGGCCGGCCTATACGCCAAAAGGAACATTGCCGGCGAGAAGACCCGGGGCTAGAACCGGGCGGAGCCGGAAACAGAGCGCCTGCGGGAGGGTATCCATGAACGTCGTCGAAGCCTCGATCGGTGAATTGCGCGAAGCGCTGCAAACGGGACGGGCAACCAGCGTCGGTCTCGTGGCCGCCTATCTGAACCGCATCGCGCATTACGACCGGCACGGCATCGCCCTCAATGCCGTGCCCGTCCTCAATCCCGACATGTTCGCCGAGGCACGCGCCGCGGACCTGCGCCGCGCGCGCGGGACAAGTCTCGGCCCGCTCGACGGCATCCCCTATATCGCCAAGGACAGCTACAAGGTGAAAGGGTTGAGCGTCGCATCCGGCTCGCCCGCCTTCGCCGATCTCATCGCAACGGAGGACGCCTTTGCGATCTCTCGCCTGCGGGCGGCGGGCGCCGTGCTGATCGGCCTGACGAACATGCCGCCGATGGCCAATGGCGGCATGCAGCGCGGCGTCTACGGCCGCGCGGAATCTCCCTACAACGCGGACTACCTGACGGCCGCCTTCGGCTCCGGCTCCTCGAACGGCTCGGGCACCGCGACCGCTGCGAGCTTCGCAGCCTTCGGGCTTGGCGAGGAGACCTGGTCGAGCGGGCGCGCGCCCGCCGCCAATAACGGGCTTTGTGCCTATACGCCGAGCCGGGGCGTCATCTCGGTGCGCGGCAACTGGCCGCTCGTGCCGACCATGGATGTCGTGGTGCCGCACAGCCGCTCGATGGCGGACATGCTGGAACTGCTCGACATCATCGTCGCCGACGATCCGGAAAGCCGCGGCGACCTCTGGCGCCGCCAGACCTGGGTTCCCATCCCCAAGGCCTCTACCATCCGCCCGCCGTCCTACGCCGCGATCGCCGGCACGGCGAACCTTGCGGGCAAGCGTTTCGGCCTGCCGGCAATGTATATCAACGCCGACCCGCAGGCAGGCACCGGCGGGAAGGTAGGCATCGGCGGCGCGACCGGCCAGCGGATCGACACCCGCCCCTCGATGCTCGCCCTGTGCATGGCCGCACGCGCCGCCCTCGAGGCGGCAGGGGCCGAGGTCGTGGTGACCGATTTCCCCGTCGTCAGCAACTACGAGGGCGACCGCCCCGGCGCGCCGACCGTCGCGACGCGCGGCCTCGTCTCCGCGGCCTATCTCCAGCGCGAGATCGTCGATCTTTCCGCCTGGGCCTGGGACGATTTTCTGGCGGCCAACGCCGATCCGGCGCTGTCGCGGCTCGCCGATGTCGACGGCGCGCGTATCTTCCCCGCGCCTGCGGGCAGCCTGCCCGACCGCTATCAGGGCTTCGACGACCATATCGCCGACTACCCCGCCCACATACGGAACCATCCGGTCGCCACGTTCGAGGACATACCGGAGCTTGCCGAAGGGCTGCGCGGACTGGAGGAGACCCGGCGCATCGACCTCGAGGCCTGGATGGACGAACTGGGGCTCGACGCGGTGATCTTCCCGGCCGTCGCCGATATCGGCCCGGCGGATGCCGACGTGAACCCCACATCCGCCGACCTCACCTGGCGCAACGGCACCTGGGTCGCCAACGGCAATCTGGCGATCCGCCATCTCGGCATCCCGACGGTGACCGTCCCCATGGGCATGCTGGCCGATATCGCCATGCCGGCGGGCCTGACCTTCGCCGGCCGGGCGTGGGACGACACGGCGCTGCTGGCCTATGCCTGCGCCTTCGAACGAACCGGCCGCTACCGCGAAACGCCAGCGCGAACGCCGGAGCTTGCCGCCCTGCCCGCCGCCGGGCCTGCCCTGCCGGACGCAGCCGACCTGCAGCTCACCGTAACGGCCACGTCCACCGGTCCCGGACGCCAGCGTCTGACGATCCGGGCGCAAAGCGAAGCTCCGCTTCTCTGGCTGACGGTCAACGGCGAACCCGCCGTCTTCGAACAGGCCGGCGCACTGGCCACCGCGAGCCTCGACCTGCCGGAAAACACTCACGCCCACAGCGAATGGCGCGCACCCTACGGCCACATCGTCATCGCCTGCGCGCCGGGCGCCGCCTCCTACGCCATCGCCGGTGGGACGGCCTGACACATACCGGCCGGATCATCCGCAGGCATCCCTGCATATCAATTGCATCATGATACCGCCGGCACTAGGCTGGCGGCATGAAAGCGCATTACCTCAAGCTCAACCAGCTCCGTTTCCTCGCCGCCCTCAAGCGCAAGGGCAAGCTCAGCCTTGCCGCCGAGGAGATGAACATCTCGCAGCCGGCCGCCTCGCGCACGCTCGCCGAGATCGAGGCGCTGGTCGGCCGGCAGATATGCACCCGCAATGCGCACGGCTTCGTCTTCAACGAGTTCGGCAACGTGCTGGCGGCCCGCGCCAACCGCGTCGTCGCGGAAGTGGAGAACATCGGCCGCGACATGCAGGAAGTGGCGGACGGCCTGCGCGGCCGAGTCCGGATCGGCGCGGTGACGGCCGCCGCCGTCGCCTATGCCCTGCCGGCCTCGCTGGCGCTGCGCGCGCAGGCGCCGCATGCCCAGTTGCAGGTGGATGTCGAACCGAGCCTGACCCTGATGCAGCGCATGCGGGCCGGCGAATACGATTTCGTCCTGGCGCGGGTGAGCGCGGCCGACGATCCGGCCGCCTACGACGTGCGGCCGATCGGGGAGGAGATATTGAGCTTCGCCGTGCGGGACGAGCATCCGCTCGCCGGGCGCGAACAGCTCGGCTTTAGCGATCTCTCGCCCTACGACTGGATCATCCAGCCGGCCGGCTCGCCGATCTGGTCGACGGTCGCCGAAGCCTTCCGCGCCGACCGCGCCGATTTCCCGGAGCGTGTCACCTATTCCGCCTCCGTCCTGCTGACGCTGACGACGGTCTCGCGCACCGACGCCATCGCCCCCTTCGCGCGCGAGGTCGCCAATCTTCTGATGGCGGAAGACCTCAGCGCGCGCATCGTCACGCTCGACATGGCCCGCCGCGTCAGCGTGCCGGCCTACAACATCATCCTCAACAAGGATGCGTTGCTCTCTCCATTGGCGCAGCGCTTCCTCTCGCTGATCGAGGCCGAGATCCTGCGCGTCGGCCCCTGACGCAGCAGCCCCTACCGCTTCCCCAGCGTCACGGCCAGCGCCCTCTCCACCAGCCTGCCGAACGGCGGGCGCAGGAGGCGCGGTAGGTTCCAGCGCCCCTGGACGAAGACGCCCTTGGCGTGGCTCATCGCGCGGAAACCCTCGGGGCCGTGATAGGCGCCCATGCCGCTTGGGCCGATCCCCCCGAAGGGCAGGTCGTCCTGCGCGACGTGGATCATCGTGTTGTTGATGCCGACATTGCCGGATGTCGTCCGCCGCAGCAGACGCGCGCAGTCGCCGTCCTCCTCACCGAAATAGTAGAGCGCCAGCGGGCGTGGGCGGCCATTGACGTGATCGATCACCTCGTCGAGCGTGCGATAGGCGCGCACAGGCAGGATCGGGCCGAAGATCTCCTCGCGCATGACGGCAGCGTCGTCGCCGGCATTGAGGACCAGCGTCGGGGCGAGCGTGCGTGGCCGGGTCTCAGCCGTCTCGGGCCGCGCGCCGACTGCGGTCACCTGCGCGCCCCTGTCGCGCGCATCGTCGAGAAGCCCCTGCAATCGCGCGAAGTGCCGGTCGCTGACGATGGACGTATAGTCGTCGCTCGCCGGCCCGGCGGGATAGGCGCGGGCGACGGCCTTGCCATACCCTTCGACGAAGGCCGCAAGGTCGTCCTCGTGGACAAGCGCATAATCCGGTGCGACGCAGGTCTGGCCGCTATTCGAGAGCTTGCCGAAGACGATGCTGTCGAGGGTCCGCTCGCCGGCATGGCCGCGCGCGACGATGACCGGGCTTTTGCCGCCGAGCTCCAGGGTCAGCGGCACCAGGTTCCCGCCCGCCGCCGTCATGACCTTGCGGCCGACATCCGTGCTGCCGGTGAAGAGCAGATGATCGAAGGGCAAGGCGCTGAAGGCCGCACCGACCTCCGGCCCGCCGAGCACCACGGACACCTCCTCGGGCGTGAATATCTCCGCGAGCATGCGCTGCATCGCCGCACTCGTGCGCGGGGTCAGCTCGGAGGGTTTCAGCATCACCCGGTTACCGGCGGCAAGGGCGGTTGCGAGCGGGATGAGGGACAGCGAGAAGGGATAATTCCATGGCGCCATCACGCCGACGACGCCTTTCGGCTGGTATTCCACATAGGCCCGCCCTGCCCGGTAGAACAGCCCGACATGCCGGCGCTCCGGCTTCATGAAACGGGAAAGGTTGCGGCGGAGATAGTCGATCGACTGAACGACGCCGAAGACCTCCATGAGATCCGTCTCGTGGCGCGAGCGATGTCCGAAATCGGCGCTGATCGCCTCCGCCACCGTGGCACGGTGGGCAAGCACCGCGGCGCGCAGCCGCGCAAGGGCGGCCTTGCGCTGGCGGATATCCGGCGGCCCCTCCCGCAGGAAGGCCCGGCGCTGGCCGTCGAGAAGGGCGCGGGCATCCTCCTTTGTCGCCGCGGTCGGCTGGGTCATGCTTTCTCCATCTTCAGATGTCGTCGAGCGCGGCCACCGGCCGCGGCATGTTGAGAACCAGTTGCGCATCCTTCACCACGTCGAGACGCAGCACCTTCCGCGCGCCCAGCCCGTCGAGAAGCTGGCTCATCGGCCCGCCCGCCCGCGTCAGTTCGACGCCCTTGGGAAAGAGCGTCTGCGCGAAGGACAGCATGTTCCATTGCACGACGACCTGGTGCCAGCGCCCGTCGATCAGGTTGAGCGCTATATTGCTTGCCATATGGGATTGCGGCGCGACGTCGCGCAAGGCCGGAAGCGGCGCGCCGAGCGCAAGATCGGGCGTTCCGTCAGCCGCCGCGATCCGGGCCGTCACCGCCGCGCCGATGGCAAGGTCGATCTCCGACCGCCATTTGGGAAGCTGGTAGCCATGCACCCCGCGCACCCGCGCGATCTCCGTCGTCACGGGAAGCGCCAGCACATGGGCGTGGAAGCTGCGGCGGCGCATGGATCGCAGCAGCTCCAGCCCCTGCGATCCATGCGCGCCCGGCCGGCGGACGATGACCGCGATGGAGGCCTCGTTATAGGGATCGTTGTCGCAGACCGCGTAGGAATAGAAGGTCAGCGCGACGAGACCATAGCCGGGAACAGCGCGGAGCGGTTCGAGCGGCATGGGCAGCATTGCCCGCAAGCGTGTGAGCTGGGCAAGGAAAAGCAACTGAACATTGCTGCTGCGATAGTAGAAATTCGGCGCCCAGACGGGGCCGACCCGCGAAGGCACGATCTGCTTGGGAATGCGGCGGAAGAAATCGATGTTCCCCGCCGCTGGGTCCCGGGCGACGTCGTCGAGATCCGGGTTCATGCGGAAGCGGTCGTAATACCCGCCGGCGGGAACCTGCACGGTCTGCCCACCGAACTCCACGTCGACAACAGGTCGCTCCATGGCTGCCTCCCTCCCGATCAAGCCGCCGCGCGGCGCGTTTCCATCCAGCGGCGGTAGCGCTTCGCCCGGCGGCGCGTCGCCACCTGCGACAGAACCAGCGCCCAGGCGGGCGACACGCCCGGGGCCGTGCGCTGCCGGCGGCTGAGGCGCGTGAGCTGGTATTTGACCGCGGCCATATGCGCCGTCGAGGCGAGCTGCTTGTTCTTCCAGGCGATGGGCTTCAGCACCGGAACATCCGCCCGCCCGAGCCGCCAGTTGCGCGGCAGGGCCGGTTCGATGGCGAGCGCCGTGGCGATGCCGGCCATGGCGATGCCGCTGGCGACGACCTCTTCGGCGACCTCCCGGCGGCGAATGCCGCCCGTCACCATCAGCGGCATGGTCGCCACCCCGGCGATATCGCGGGCGAAATCGAGGAAGTAGGCTTCCCGGGCGAGCGTGCGCTCGTCACGCGCCGACCCCATCATGGCGGGCGCCTCGTAGCTGCCGCCCGACAATTCGACGAGATCGACACCCAGGCCTCCGAGCATCCGCACCACCGCCCGCGCATCCTCGGGCGAGAAGCCGCCACGCTGAAAATCGGCCGAGTTGAGCTTGACCGCCACCGCGAAGCCGGGCGCGACCGCAGAGCGGATGGCGCGCACGATATCGAGCAGCAGGCGCGCGCGGTTCTCAAGGCTCCCGCCCCAATGGTCCTGCCGGCGGTTCGTCAGGGGCGACAGGAATTGGCTGAGCAGATAGCCATGGGCGGCATGCACCTCGACACCGGTGAAGCCCGCGCGCTCGGCGAGCAGTGCGGTCGCAACGAAACGGCGTTCGACCTCAGCGATATCGGCCGCCGTCATTTCGCGCGGCACCGGAAACTGCTTCGACAGCGCACCCATCTCCATCGCCACGGCCGAGGGCGCCAGCGTCTCCTGGCCGAGCGCGGCCGGCATCTGGCGGCCGGGATGGTTGATCTGCATCCACATCTGCGCGCCGCGCGAACGCCCCGCCGCGGCCCAGGCCGAAAAGCGGTCGAGATGGCGGTCGTCCTCCAGCACCACGCCGCCGGGACCGGTCATGGCGCGGGCGTCGACCATCACGTTGCCGGTGATGATCAGCCCTGCTTCGCCCTCGGCCCAGGCCGCATAGAGACGCAGCAGCTCGGCGGAGGGCGCATGGTCGCCATCGGCCATGTTCTCTTCCATCGCGGCCTTGGCGATACGGTTGGGAATAAGCGCGCCATTGGGCAGCGCAAACGGGGAAAACAGGGACATGGATCGGTCTCCGAAGATTGATTTGGACACAGCATAACCTTTGAGTTAACTTTAAGGTCAAGCGACTTTTTTGAAGGAGCGTCCATCGTGAATATCGGGGAACTGGCCAAGCGCACCGGCCTCACCAGCTCGCGCATCCGTTTCTACGAAAGCGCCGGTCTCCTGACAGCGGTCGACCGCCGGCCGAACGGCTACCGCACCTATCCGCAGCAGGCGGTGCTCGTGCTGGAACTGATCGCGACAGCGCAGAAGGCGGGCTTCAGCCTGGAAGAGATCCGCACGCTCCTGCCGTCGGATCTAGAGCGCTGGCAGCACACCGAACTGGTCGAGGCGCTCCGCCGCAAAGTGGCCGACATCGAGGCACTGGAAGCAAGGCTTGCCGGGAGCAAGGCGCAACTGGTCACGCTCATCGCCGATATCGAGGCGAAGCCGGACGATATCGACTGCGCGGCCAATGCGCGCCGGGTTCTGGCGAACATGCTCGGCAAGGGCGTGGAAAGCGGCATCGCCGATCCCGGCCTGCACGGCAAGGCGAAGCCCCGGCGTTCCGGGAGAGCCGGCTAGGCGGCCTATTCGATCCTCATCGCCCGCTTGTGTTCGGCGACCTCGGCAAGAAGCCATTCCTGGAAGATGCCCGCGCCGGCCTTGTTGCCGATGCTGCGGCGCTGCTGGAGGTAATAGCCGGCCGGATAGGCATGGCGGGCGGCGAAGGGAGCGACGAGCTTGCCCTGCCGCAGGAGATCCTCCGCCATGATCGTGTCGGCGAGCGCGACGCCCGCGCCGTTCATCGCCTCACGCATGATGAGCGTGCAGTCGTGCAGGGTGGACCCCACCGGAACGCTGGCGGAGGCAAGCCCCTCCAGCTCCAGCCATTGCTTCCAGCGCGTCGTCTCGCATTCATGGATGAGGTGGTGGTGGAGGAGATCGGCGGGCGAGCGCAACGGCCTGCTTCCTTCCAGCAGGGACGGCGCACAGACCGGCGTCAGCAGCAGCGGGATCATCATGGTGAGCGCCGGGCCGGCCTTGTAGACGAACTCGTCGACAATCGCGAGGTCGACATTGGTCCGCTTGCCGGAGGTGGATATCTCCAGGTCGACGCTCGGATGCAGGCGGCGAAAATCCGGCAGCCGGTCGGCTAGCCACAGGTTCAGGAAGGTCGGCTCGCACATCAGCTTGACCCGCTGGGCCTTCCGGCTGCGCGGCCCGTCACGCAGGCTGACATCCTCCGTCGCGCGCCAGATCGTCTCGAAAGCTTCCGAAAGCGTGCGCGCGTAATAGGACCCGCGCATCGTCGGCGTCACCTGCCGGAAGCCGCGCTCGAACAGTTCCTGGCCGAGCGTCTTCTCCAGCGTGCGGATGTGCCGGCTGACCGCCGAAGGGGTCAGGTGCAATTCCTCCGCCGCATCCTTGATGCTGCCGAGGCGCGCGGCGGCCTCGAAAGCACGCATGCCGTTGAGTGAAGGTAAAGCCATGGCCGGACCATGGATTATCGCGTGAGTTTTTGTCAATCGATATGAACGAAATTGACGCTTGAACGCCCGCCCCCTTCGGCGGTACCGATTTAGGACAAGCCCTAAGTCGCCATGAGAAAACGGTTATTCCGCTCTGGCATCCATATCGCCGCCGGTGATGGTTGGTTACCGGTACGGCCATCGCTTTCGGGCTGGCAATCGCCGCCTTCCGGGTCGATGGGACGTGCCTGTGACAGCCAGCCCTTGCGGCGCACAGCAGGAAGCGGACTTTCATGCCCCAATCGCCCGTCCCGGTCTTCGAAGCAGCCGACGCCATCGCCGCCGACGCTCCGGTCATCGTGATCCTGAAGGCCGACGGGCAGGCCCTCGGCCCCCGCGCCGCCGCGCTTGACGCAGCCGCCGGCGGCATTCTCTCCCGCGCCTGTTCCGGCACGGCCGAGGCCGGCGACTGCATCGATCTCGTCCCGCCGCAGGGCGTTACGGCCCACCGCCTGATCGTCCTGTCGCTCGGCAAGGCGGAGGCTGTGAGCGCCCTTTCGCTGGCGAAGGCCGGCGGCAACCTCGCCGCCCATCTGGAAGCCAGGGGCGAAGACGAAGCGACCATCGTTCTCGACGCTATCGCCGGCATTTCCCTTTCCGAGGCCGAGGTGCTGGCGCGCGTCGCGCTCGGGCTGCGCCTGCGGCGCTATCGTTTCGACCTGCGCAACCTGCGTCCCGTCGCCGCCGAGGACAAGGCCTGGCGAATCCGGCTCGTCGGCGCGGACGGCAAGGCGCTCGATGCTGCGCTCGCCCGCACGAACGCCGTGGCGGAGGGCGTCGAATATGCCCGCACGCTCGTCAACCTGCCGCCGAACCATCTCCATCCGGACAGCTTCCCCAGCCACCTGGAACCGCTGCGCGAAGCCGGCATCGAGGTCGAGGTGCTGGACGCGGACCGGCTGAAGGACCTCGGCATGAACGCGATCCTCGCGGTCGGCGCCGGTTCGGTGCGCGCGCCGAAGATCGCGGTGCTGCGCTATCGCGGCGAAGGATCGGGCGAACAGCCGCTCGCCTTTGTCGGCAAGGGCGTCTGCTTCGATTCCGGCGGCCTGTGCATCAAGGGCGGCGCGCAGATGTTCGACATGAAGGCCGACATGGGCGGCGCGGCGGCTGTCGTCGGCCTCCTCTTGTCGCTCGCCCGCCAGAACAGCCCGGTCCACGCCGTCGGCATCCTCGGCATCGCCGAGAACCTGCCGTCCGGCACCGCGCTCAAGCCCCGCGAGATCATCACCACCGGCTCGGGCCAGACCGTCGAGGTCTTCGACACCGACGCGGAAGGCCGCCTCATCCTTGCGGACTGTCTCCACTACGCGGCAACGCGCTTCGAGCCGTCCGTCATCGTCGACCTCGCCACGCTCACCTATTCCGTGATGCGCGGCCTCGGCTCGATCTTCGCCGGCCTGTTCAGCACGGACGACGCCATCGCCGACGGGATGATCGCGGCGGGCGAGACGGTCGGCGAGCGTTTCTGGCGCCTGCCGCTTGACCGCGCCTATAACGACGGACTGAAATCGCCGCTGGCGGACCTGCGCCACCATGCCAAGGACATGGAGGACGGCGATGCGCCCTATGCGGCAGCGTTCCTGCGTCACTTCACGCAAGACCGCCCCTGGGTGCATCTCGACATTGCCGGCAAGGAACTGGCCGGGGAAGATCGCCCGCTTGGCCGGGAAGGCGCCACCGCCTTCGGCGTGCAGATGCTGGAAGAATGGGTACGGACGACGAGGACGGGCGCTTAAGCGGCTTGACCTTGGGAGGGGTGAACATGTCGGATCGGATCAACAGCACGGAAGGTCGGGCGCCGTTCAGGGGCCACGAGACCTGGTACCGCGTCAGCGGCGACCTTGACAGCGGCAAGCTGCCGGTCGTCATCCTGCATGGCGGGCCGGGCGTCGCGCACAACTATGTCGACGCCTACAAGCTGCTTGCCCGCGACGGGCGCGCGGTCATCCACTACGACCAGCTCGGCTGCGGCAACTCCACGCTGCTGCCGGAAAAGGGCGCGGACTTCTGGACGCCGCAGCTCTTCATCGACGAACTGGAAAACCTCGTCGACCATCTTGGTATCCGCGGCGGCTTCCATGTGCTCGGCCAGAGCTGGGGCGGCATGCTCGGCTCCGAATATGCCGTGCTTGGCCCCAAGGGCCTCGCTTCGCTCACCATCGCCAATTCGCCCGCCTCCATGAAGCTCTGGGTCGAGGAAGCGAACCGGCTGCGCGCCGACCTGCCGCAGGACGTACAGGACACCCTGACGCAGCACGAGACGGCCGGCACGACGGACCATGCGGATTACCAGGCGGCGACGATGGCGTTCTACGAGCGGCACGTCTGCCGCGTCGTGCCCTTCCCGCCCGAAGTGACGGCGAGCTTCGAGCAGGCGGCGCGCAACCCGACCGTCTACACGCTGATGAACGGGCCGAACGAATTCCACGTCATCGGCACCCTGAAGACCTGGAGCGTCATCGACCGCCTTGCGGCCATCGACACGCCGACGCTGATCATCTCCGGGCGCCACGACGAAGCCACGCCCGCCACCGTGCAGCCCTTCAAGGACGGCATCAGGGGCGCGCGCTGGGAGATATTCGAGCATTCCAGCCACATGCCGCATGTCGAGGAACAGGATGCGTGCATGCGGCTGGTGGGGGATTTCCTCAACCAGCATGACCGATAGAAAATAGAAACGGACCGAAAAGGGGATCGAACATGAAAAAACTGCTTCTGGCGGCATCGGCCGTCGCTCTCATGGCCGGCACATGGCTGGCTCCGGCACAGGCCGAGTATCTTCAGGAACACCGCGGCGGCACCATGCGGCTTCTCGCCCGCTCGGCGGCCGGCACGCTCGACCCGCATATCAACTACACCTCCCAGGGCTGGCAGATGTACCAGCCGATCTATGACGGCCTCGTCACCTTCCGCAAGGCCGAGGGCATGGACGGCTTCACCGTGGTCGCGGACCTTGCCGAGGCGATGCCGGAGGTCAGCGAAGACGGCAAGACCTTCACCTTCAAGCTGCGCAAGGGCATCAAGTTCTCGAACGGCCAGGAAGTCGGCGTGAAGGACGTGGTCTCCTCGTTCCAGCGCATCTTCAAGGTCTCCGGCCCGACCTCAGGCACCTTCTATGCCGGCATCGTCGGCGCCGACAAATGCCTTGCCGACACCAAGAGCTGCACGCTTGAAGGCGGCGTGGTTGGCGACGAGGCCGCCGGCACGATCACCATCAACCTGACGAAGCCGGACGCCGAATTCCTCTACAAGATCGCCCTGCCCCATGCCGCGATCCTGCCGGCCGACACGCCCGCCGAGGACATGGGTTCCGTGCCGATCCCGAGCACCGGCCCCTACATGATCTCCGCCTTCGACCCTAACAAGGGCATGACCGTCTCGCGCAATCCGCACTTCAAGCAGTGGAGCGAGGACGCCCAGCCGGACGGCTACCCGGATATCGTGCAGTACGACTTCGGCCTCTCCGAGGAAGCGGCGGTAACGGCGATCCAGAACGGCGAGGCGGACTGGATGTTCGACGCGCTGCCGAGCGACCGTCTCGCCGAAGTCGGCACCAAGTACAAGGACCAGCTCCACATCGCGCCGCTTTCGGCCTGGTGGTATGCGCCGCTCAACACGCGCCTGGCTCCCTTCGACAACCTCAAGGCCCGTCAGGCCGTCGCCTACGCGGTCGACCGCAACACGCTGGTCAAGCTCTTCGGCGGCAAGGTGCTCGCCTCGCCGGTCTGCCAGATCCTGCCGCCGGACTTCCCCGGCCATGTCGATTACTGCCCCTACACGAAGGATCCGGGCGCCACGTGGTCGGCCCCCGATCTTGAAAGGGCGCGGCAGCTTGTCGAGGAGTCGGGCACCAAGGGCCAGGAAGTGACGATCATCGTCGAGGACACCTCGGTCTCGCGCGCCATCGGCGTCTACCTGCAGAGCGTGCTGACCAGCATCGGCTATGTCGCCGACGTCAAGCCGATCTCCTCCAATATCCAGTTCACCTATATCCAGAACACCAACAACAAGGTGCAGATGTCGGTGAGCCAGTGGTACAAGGACTATCCGGCAGCCTCGAACTTCCTCAACATCCTGTTCAGCTGCGCTTCCTTCCGCGAAGGCTCGGACGCTTCGATCAACATCTCCGGCTTCTGCGACAAGGATATCGACGCCAAGATGCAGAAGGCGCTCGATCTCGGCGTGACCGACCAGGCCGCGGCGGATGCGATCTGGGCGGAGATCGACCGGGCGATCACCGATCAGGCCGCGGCCATCGGCCTCTTCACGCCGAAGCGCCTCGACTTCGTCAGCAAGCGTCTCGGCAACTTCAAGTTCAACCGCCAGTTCGACTGGATGATCACCCAGTCGTGGGTACAGTAAGACCCGGCGGAGGACAGTTGCGTGTCGAATGAAGTCGTTGCCGTGCAGCGCAGGACGCGAGGGCCTTGGGCCCTCGCTTTCGTGCGATTGAAGCGCAACAGGGCCGCCATGGCGTCCCTGGCGGTGTTCCTGTTCATCGTCCTTTCCTGTCTCAGCGCGCCGCTCTATGCGCGCTGGGCGGGCGTGGATCCCTTCACCTCGACGCTCGATGCCGTCATCATGGTCAATGGCGTCGAAGTACCGGTGATGGAGGCCTCCACGGAGGGGCTGGGGCTTGGCTATACGCCGATCGGTCCCACCTGGGAACTCGGCAACTATTTCCTCGGCGCGGATGGCCAGGGCCGTGACGTCATGGCCCGCCTGCTCTATGGCGGGCTGAACTCGCTGATGATCGCCGCCGCCGCCACGGTCTTCACGCTGATCGTCGGCACCACGACGGGTCTCGTCGCCGGTTATTTCGGCGGCGTCACCGACACCGTCCTCTCGCGCCTGCTCGATATCCTCTGGGCCTTCCCGATCTATCTTCTGGCGATCTCGCTTTCCATCGTCACCATCACCGCCGGCATTTCCATCGGGCCGATCCTCATCGAATCCGGCAGTCTCTGGCTGCCGGTCATCATCATCGGCATCGTCTATGTGCCCTATGTGGCGCGACCCATCCGCGGTCAGGTCCTCTCGCTGCGCAACAGCGAGTTCGTGCTGGCGGCCGTCAATCTCGGCGTGCCCGGCTGGCGCATCCTGCTGCGCGACATCCAGCCGAACATCACGACGACCCTCATCGTCTTCGTGCCGCTGATGATGGCATTGAACATGCTGACGGAATCGGCGCTGTCGTTCCTGTCCATCGGCGTGCAGCCGCCGGCGGCAAGCTGGGGCACGATCATCCAGGACGGCCAGTCGCTGCTCTATACGCGCCCGCTCGTGGCGCTCGCGCCGGGCATCGCCATCGCGCTGTCCGTCATGGTGCTCAACGTCTTCGGCGACGGCCTGCGCGACGCGCTCGACCCTCGCTCGAAAGTTCAACTGGGGCGCACCTGATGATCTACGCCATCCTGCGCCGTTTCGGTCAGATGCTGTTCGTGATGTTCGGCATTTCCGTGATCGTCTTCCTGATCTTCTTTGCGACGCCCGGCTCCGACCCTGCCGCGCGCATCGCCGGCCGTAACGCCTCGCCCGAGGTGCTGGAGGCCGTGCGCCACTCCTTCGGCTTCGACAAGCCGCTTTACGTCCAATACGGCCTGATGATGCAGAAGATCTTCATCACCGGCGACCTCACATCCTTCGTCAATCGCGGCTGGAAGGTCGTTCCGGCCGTGCTCGACGCCATTCCGGTCACCCTGTCGCTGGTCTTCGGCGCGGCGATCCTGTGGGTGGTCGTCTCGGTGATCATCGGCATCGTCGCCGCCGCCACGCGCGATAGCTGGCTGGACAAGCTGCTGATGGCCCTTGGCCTCATCGGCATCTCCATGCCGGTCTACTGGCTCGGCGAGGTGATGAACCTCATGAGCCAGAGCCGCTATCACGATACCTGGTTGTTCTCCTGGGTTCCGCCGCTCGGCTACAAGCCGCTGATGGAGGATCCGAGGGGCTGGTTCCTGACGCTGGTCATCCCGTGGATCACGCTCGCCGTGCTCTATATCGGCATCTACGGCCGCGTTCTGCGCGCCGCGATCATCGAATCCATGCAGGAGGACTTCATCCGCACGGCGCGGGCCAAGGGCCTGTCGGAAACGCGCATCCTGCTGCGCCATGCCCTGCGCACCTCGCTGATCGCCTTCGTAACCCTGTTCGGCCTCGATTTCGGCGCGCTCGTCGGCGGCTCGGCGCTGCTGACGGAGGTCGTCTTCGGCCTCAACGGCATCGGCAAGCTCACCTATGACGCGATGCAGAACCTCGACCTGCCGATGATCATGGCGACGGTGATGTACGCCTCGATGTTCGTCGTTATTGCCAATGCGGTGGTCGACTTCGTCTATATCCTTCTCGATCCCCGTGTGAGGACGTCATGATGCTCTCCGTGCGCGACCTCAGGGTATCGTTCCGCACCGAAGACGGCCTGGTGCGGGCCATCGACGGCGTTTCCTTCGATCTGGAAGAGGGCGAGATCCTCGGCGTCGTCGGCGAATCCGGCTCCGGCAAGACCGTCTCGCTGCTGGCCGTCATGGGTCTCATCACCGATCCCAACGCCACGATCGAAGGCTCGATCCGCTACAAGGGCCGCGAGCTGGTCGGCCTTCCGGCCCGCGAACTCAGGCACCTGCGCGGCAACGAAATCGCCATGATCTTCCAGGATCCGATGACGGCGCTGACGCCCGTCTACACGATCGGCTGGCAGATCGCCGAACAGATCCGCGCCCACCAGAACATCAGCAAGGCGAAGGCGCTGGCGCGGGTGGAGGAACTGCTGGCGGAAGTGAACTTCCCCAATCCGCGCGAGGCCATGTCGCGCTATCCGCACCAGCTTTCCGGCGGCATGCGCCAGCGCGCGGTCATCGCCATGGCGCTATCCTGCAACCCGGCGCTGCTGGTGGCGGATGAGCCGACGACGGCGCTCGACGTCACCGTACAAGCCGGCATCCTCGACCTCGTGCGCAAGCTGCGGTCCACGCACAATTCCGCGGTCGTCTTCATCACGCACGACATGGGCGTGGTCTCCGAACTCGCCGACCGGGTGATGGTCATGTATGCGGGCCGGGTGGTGGAACGCGGCAGCCGCGCAGCGCTGTTCTCCGGCCCGCGCCATCCCTATACCCGCGCGCTGCTCGGCTCGATCCCGCCGCTGACCGGCGAAAAGCCCCATCGCCTGCCGGCCATCCCCGGCTCGCCGCCTTCCCTGCTGCGTCTGCCGCAGGGCTGCGCCTTCGGCCCGCGCTGTCCGGTGCGTTTCGAGGCCTGCGAGGCGGAAAAGCCCGCCCTTGGAAGCGGTCCCCACGCCGCCGCCTGCCTCCGCGAGGCACAAGCATGAGCGACACGATGACGAAGACTGAAGGCCCCATCCTCGAAACCCGCTCGCTGATGAAGCGCTTTTCGATCGGCACCCGCTTTTCGGCGGAAGGCCGGCGCACCGTCCACGCCGTCGACAACGTGTCTCTGACGGTGCGACGCGGCGAAACGCTAGGCCTCGTCGGCGAGTCCGGTTGCGGCAAGTCCACGCTCGCGCGCTGTCTGGTGCGGCTCTACGACATCACCGACGGCACGCTCCTCTTCGAGGGCGAGGACATCACCGGCAAGTCGCTCCGGGAGCTGCGCCCGATGCGCCGCCGCCTGCAGATGGTCTTCCAGGACCCCTCCGCCTCGCTCAATCCGCGCCGCCGCGTCGGCGATCTCGTCGCCGAGCCGCTGCGCATCCATACCAGGCTCTCCTCGTCCGAAATCGACAAACGGGTCGCCGAACTCTTCGACATCGTCGGCCTCCTGCCGGACCATGTCACGCGTTATCCGCACGAATTCTCCGGCGGCCAGCGCCAGCGCGTCGGCATCGCCCGCGCCATCGCGCTCAATCCGGACCTCGTGGTGCTGGACGAACCGGTCTCGGCGCTCGACGTGTCGGTGCAGGCGCAGATCGTCAACCTGCTCGCCGACCTGCAGGAGAAGCTGAACCTCACCTATATCTTCATCGCCCACGACCTCTCGGTCGTGCGCCAGGTCTCTACGCGCATCGCGGTGATGTATCTCGGCTCCGTGGTGGAAGAAGGCCCGGCAGAAGAGGTGTTCTCCGCACCGGCCCATCCCTACAGCCAGGCGCTGATCTCGGCCGTGCCGGTGGTGGAGACGACGCCCGGCGGCTCGCGCCGGCGCATTCTCCTGACCGGCGACGTGCCAAGCCCGCTCAACCCGCCCTCGGGCTGCCGTTTCCATCCGCGCTGCCCCATCGCTCAGGACCGCTGCCGCACCGAACGGCCGCAGGCGCAATCCTTCGGCGACGGCCGCAAGGTGGCCTGCCACTTCCCGACAATATAGGCCGTCGGGGGCACCGGCTCCCCGACGCGCCAAGCCCTGAGGTGGCATGAACGCCGTCGAAACCAGCAGGTGTTTCGGCGGCGTGTAGCATTCCGTATCGAACGCATTATCCGGCCGCACTCTCACCTAAGGTTAAGGATTTCACGGTAGGACTTGTCAAAAGTCAGTTTCATCAATCGCGGTGACGACCATGGCAAATCCAGCAAGCGACCCGCGGCCGAGCGACCGTCCGGCGGATTGCGACCCGGTCCCCGCACCCCGCACCCCCATCGGCTCGCTGCTGGAAAGCCTGCGCTGCGCCCTTGCAAGCCCTTTCGACCCGCGAACGCTGTGGCAATTGCGGCGGCAGATCGGGCGGCAGACCGCCCTCGTTCAACAGGTCGAGGCGGCGCTGGCCGGCGCCGAGATTTTCGAACGCGCCTCCATGACCGCGCGCATGGGCACCTGGCAATGCGAGCTGCCCAGCGAGGAATTGACCTGGAGCGGCGGGACCTACGACCTCTTCGGCCTTAAGCGCAGCGCCGGCCTCGTGCGCCGCGACATCCTGAAAAGCTATTCGGAAGAATCGCTAGCACGCCTGCAGGCGGTTCGCGGCAACGCCATCGCATCGGGGGACGGCTTCACGCTGGACGCGGAAATCCGGCACCCGGAGGCCGGAAAGCGTTGGATCAGGATAACCGCCAGCATCGAGCGCCGGAACGGACAGGCCATCCGCCTCCTCGGCGTCAAGCAAGATATCACGGAGGAGAAGAAGACCCTCGAGCACATGCGGCATATGGCCGAGCACGATGTCATGACGGGTCTTGCCAACCGCACGCAATTCCAGATGCGCCTTGCCGATATATGTGGGCCTGACGGAACGGGCGGCGCGCTGATGCTTGTCGACCTCGACGGCTTCAAGCAGGTCAACGACACGCTGGGACATGCCATCGGCGACGAATGCCTGATCGAGTTCACGCGCCGCCTTTCGTCGGCGTGCCAGTCCGCCGACCTCATCGCGCGCATCGGCGGGGACGAGTTCGCGGTCGTCTTCGGCCCCTCCGTAAACCTGCAGGCGATCGAGGCCGTGGCGCAGCGACTGGCCGCCGCCGCGCGTGCGCCGATGGCCTGTTCCGGGCGCACATTCGGCATAACAACCTCCATCGGCTTCGCCTTCGCCCATGGCGAGACGCCCTCCGCCGTGTTCACGCGCGCCGACATGGCGCTTTATGCGGCCAAGGCGGCCGGCGGGGACGCCCATCGCAGCGCCCTGTCGTCCGAGGCGCGCTGACACGGACTTTCACGACGGCGCGGCAAAGTTTGGGTTGACCGTCTGCGACGGCGGCGCGACACTTCGATCCGCAGCAATGCAGGAGAAAACGCAATGGACCAGCCAGACCGGTGGCGCCACATGGCAAGCGCGCCGAAAGACAGCAGCCGTATCCTCGTCACGGTCCGCTCGTCCGAACAGGGACCGGCGGAAGTCGATGTCGCCTATTGGTCGCATGGCGACCGGTTCGGCGCGGAAGGCTGGCGCGCCTCCGATTCCGCACCCGGCTGCATCATCGAATATGCCGAGCCGGAGCTGAAATGCTGGATGCCATTGCCCTCGGCCAAGCTCGACCGCGCCAGCGCGCCCTCCCCCTGGGAAGGCGACGATGACCAGCAACTCGACGGCTCGGGAATCTAGTCTCCTCCATGCCCCGGACAAGAATTCGTCCCTGTGCGCGCCCGGCAAGGAGGCCGCGCAGAACGCCTGCGCCGAAATCCGTTGCATGGAACCAATACCAGTTTAACATCAGAAAAAACTTTTGACGGGGATTCGCCGCAGGGGCGCGCTTCCATGACCGATCGACCGATCCTCGACTTCCTCGCCGGCGAGCTTGCCGCCGCCAGCCCCGAACCGCTTTACCGGCGGCTGGAAAACGCTTTGAAGCAGGCCCTCGCCTCGGCCCGGATCAAGCGCGGCGCCGTCATCCCCAGCGAGCGGGTGTTGAGCGAGACGCTCGGCCTTTCCCGCGTCACCGTGCGCAAGGCCATCGACGGTCTCGTCTCGGACGGCTTCCTCGACCGCCGGCAGGGTGCGAAGACGGTTGTCTCCTCGCGGCTGGAAAAGTCGCTTTCCACGATGACCAGCTTTTCCGAGGATATGCGCTCGCGCGGGCTTTCCCCCGGCTGTATCTGGATTTCGCGGGAGATTTCAAGACCTTCCCCGGCGGAGATGATGGCGCTCGGCATTTCCGGCAGCGAGAGGGTGGTACGGCTCAACCGCCTGCGCACCGCCGACGGCGTGCCGATCGCCATCGAAATGGCGACGCTTCCCGCGCGCTTCGTGCCCGAGCCGCAGGCTATCGGGGATTCGCTCTACGAATATCTCGAAACCACCGGCGCGCTGCCGGTGCGCGCGCTCCAGCGCATGCAGGCCAAACCCGGCAACGAGGAGGAGCGCCGCCTGCTCGCCGCGCCGGACGACGCCTCCCTTCTCATCATGGAGCGCCGCTGCTTCCTTGCAGACGGGCAGATCGTCGAGTTTACCCAGACCAAGTATCGCGGCGACGTCTACGACTTCGTCATCGAGCTGATGCGATAATACCAGTTTAAAGCCTGTTGCCATCTGGTCTTGTTTTGCTACCATCCGGCCAACGACAGGAGATAGCCGGTGCCGCTCGACTTCAAAACGCTCGACAAGGGTCTCATCGTATCCTGCCAGCCCGTGAAGGGCGGCGCCATGGACCGGGCCGAGATGGTCGTCGGTTTCGCGCTGGCAGCGCTCGACGGGGGCGCCGCCGCGCTCCGCATCGAATCGGCGGACTACGTCGCGGCCGTGCGCGCGGCGACCGACAGGCCGATCATCGGCCTCGTCAAGCGCGACCTTGCCGACAGCCCTGTGCGCATCACCCCCTGGATCGAGGATGTCGACGCGCTGGCGCAGGCCGGAGCGGACATCATCGCCTATGACGCCACGCAGCGCCTGCGCCCTGCACCGACCCGCGCGCTCGTCGAGCGCATCCACGCCCATGGCCGCATCGCCATGGCCGACTGCTCCATCCTCACGGACGCCGAACAGGCCTTGTCGGAAGGGGCGGACGTCGTCGGCTCCACATTGGCGGGCTATACCGGCCCGGTCGAGCCGACCGAACCCGATCTCGACCTCGTCGCCGCCATGCGCCGCCTCACGCCGCATGTCGTGGCCGAGGGCAACATCCGCACGCCCGCGCAGGCCCAGCAGGCCCTGATCGCCGGAGCCTCCATGGTCGTCGTCGGCTCGGCCATCACGCGGCCGGAATATGTCACGTCCTGGTTCCGCTCGGCGCTCGACATCGCCATCGCCGGCCGGGGAGCCTGAGCACCGTGGCCCGCCCCGACACCATTCTCGCCCTCGACATCGGCGGTACCAAGATGCTCGCCGCGCTCGTGCGCGCGGATACGGTGGTCGAGGCGCACACCATGGCAACCCCGCGCAGCGGCGATCCGGAAGCCTGGCTTACCGCCCTCTTTGCCGCCATCGCCGGCTGGAAGGGGCGATACGATACGGCAGGCGTCGCCGTCAGCGGCATCATCGACGAAGGCTGCTGGTCGCCGCTCAACCGCCGGACCCTCGATATTCCGGACCGCTTTCCGCTCGTGTCGACGGTCGCACGGCTTGCCAGCATCGACCGGGTGCTTGCCGCCAACGATGCGCAGGCTGCCGCCTGGGGCGAATATGCCTTCGGGGCAGGCCAGGGCCATGACCTCGTCTTTCTCACGGTCTCCACTGGCATCGGCGGCGGCATCGTCGTTGGCGGCCGCCTGCTCGGCGGCCTTGCCGGCCATTTCGGCCAGTTCCGCAGCCTCGGCGAAGAGGGCCGCACGCTTGAGGACAGGGTCTCCGGCAACTGGATCGCCGCCGAGGCCGCGCCCTATCTGCCGGGCGCCACCGCCCGCGACGTCTTCGAAGCGGCCGCAGGCGGCGAAGGTTGGGCTGCAACCATCGTCAACGCCTCGGCGCGCGAGACCGCGCTGCTCTGCGGCAATATCCAGCTTGCGCTCGATCCCGCCCGCATCGTCATCGGCGGCGGCATCGGCCTTGCGCCCGGCTATCTCGAATCCGTCCGTCAGGCCCTCGCCGGCCTGCCGCCACGGCTCACCCCGCAGCTTCATCCCGCCGCGCTCGCCGAAAAGGCCGGCGTGGTGGGGATCGCGGATCTCGCAGGACGTCAAAACTAATATGAGGGAGAACCAGACATGACCTTTGCCAGAATGAAGAGGGGCGGCCTGATCGCCACCGCGATCGCCAGCCTGCTGGCCGGCCCCGCCTTTGCGAAAGTGACCGTGCTCGGCTGGCCGGGCGGCCCGGAAGAGGCGGCCCTTCGCGCCGCCGCCGATACCTACAACGCCAAGGCGGACGTTTCCGACGACAACAAGGTCGAGCTGCTGTTCTTCAACCGCGACGGCTTCTGGGACAAGCTGCAGGCCGACCTTGCCGCCGGCTCCACCGCCTTCGACGTGAATCTGCTCGCGACCTATTCCATCGGCCGCTACGCGCCCTTCATGGAGCCGGTCGAGCTTTCGGGCGAGGCGAAAGCCGTCTACGGCGATCAGGTCCTCACCACCATGCAGTACGAGGGCAAGCAGTACGGCGTGCCGACCGACCTCTCGCTGCATTTCATGTATTACCGCAAGGACCTGATCGACGCCTTGCTGAAGGATGAGGCAGCCAAGGCGAAATATGCCGAGATCTCGGAAAAGCACCTCGGCAAGAAGCTGGAGCCGAAGAATCCCGACGAATGGACCTGGGACGACTATGCCGCGACGGCGCTCTACTTCACGCAGGCCGTGAACCCCGACAGCCCGACCCGCTACGGCACCGTGCTCCAGCTCAAGAACCTGCTGTTCAACATGATGGTGTTCCAGTCCCTGCCGCGTGCCTACGGCGGCAACTGGATGGACGAGAGCGGCAAGATCACGGTGGATTCCGACGCCTATCGCAAGGGCCTCGAAACCTACAAGATGCTCTATGACGCCGGCGCGACGCCGCGCGACTCGCTGTCCTACGAATTCGCCGAGGCGAACGCCGCCTATGCCTCGGGCCAGGTCGCGGCCATGGTGCAGTGGAACGCGGCCGCCTCCGAGCTGATGTCCAAGGAGAAGTCGCCGGCCGTCGGCGAGGTCACCGAGGCCATCGCCCCGCCGGCCGGCCCCGAAGGGCGCTTCACCCATATCCACGGCCTTGGCTTCGGCCTCAACAAGAACGCCGCCAACAAGGAGGGCGCGAAGGCCTTCATCGCATGGCTCTCCTCCAAGGAGGCCGCGCTGGTCTATGCCCGCAACAGCGGCGCGCCGGCGCTGACACCCGAGGTGGTGAAGGAAGTCGCCGCCGAGCGGCCGGACCTCGTCAAGCTCGGCGAATTCGCCGGCAAGTACGGCTATGTCATGAACGGCGGCACCTCGGCCAAGGCGCTCTCGGTCTACGAGCTTCAGGCCAAGGAGTTCACCGGCTACTGGTCCGGCCAGCAGTCGCTCGACGACGCGCTGAAGAACACCGAAAAGGGCATGAGCGAACTGCTCAAGTAAGCCCTTCGCCGGCGGCGGCCTCCCGCCGCCGGCTTTCCCGCTTGCCGGGAGTGCGAACCAGGATCGACCGATGACAACGAAGTCGCAGCACAGCCCCGCATCCGAATTCCGCCTGCTGACGATCCCGCTGGTGGTGTTCCTGCTCGTCTTCCTCGGCTTCCCGGCCATCGTCAATCTGGTCTATTCCGTCTCCGAGGTCAGCTTCGAGACTCTGCGCAGCCCGCAGATCACCGGGTTCGGCAATTTCGCCGCGGTGTGGACCGACGCCGCCTTCTGGCAGGCAAGCTGGTTCTCTCTGCGCTTCGGCCTGCTGACGGCCGTACTGGAATGCGCACTCGGCCTGTTCCTCGCCATCTTCCTCGCCCCGCTCATCGAGAAGCGAAGCTGGCTGATGGCGATCCTGATGCTGCCACTGATGGTGGCCCCGGCGCTGGTCGGCCTCATGTACCGGCTCGTGCTGCACGAATTCGCCGGCCCCGTGCCCTATTATCTCTGGGCCTGGTTCGGCGCGAGCCTCTCCTTCCTCGGCCCCGGCTCTGCCTTCTGGACGCTGATCGTCGTGGAGACGCTGCAGTGGACGCCCTTCGCCTTCCTGCTGTTCTACATGGCCTATCAGGCGATCCCCCGCGAGATCATCGAGGCTTCCCAGATGGACGGCGCGCTCTATCGCCACCGGCTCTGGTATATCGAACTGCCGCTGATGGCGCCGACCATCGTGGTCGCCCTGCTCATCCGCTTCATCGACGGCTTCCGCGTCTTCGACAATGTCTATGTGCTGACCGGCAGCGGCCCCGGCGGGTCCACCGCGTCGCTCTCCATCTACATCTACGAGGCCTTCTTCAAGCAGGGCGCCATCGGCAAGGCGGTCGCCGCCTCGGTTCTCCTGTTCCTCGCCTCTTTCGCCGTGCTCTACGGCCTCAACGCCATCGCCGCCCGCCGCAAGGGAGCCGCCCGATGATCAATATCCTTCGCTGGATCGTCTTCGCCCTCGCGGCCTTCGCGATGAACTTCCCCATCCTCGTGACGCTGGTCACTTCCTTCAAGAGCGCGCGCGAGGTGACGTCCAATCCGGGCCTGTGGGTGCAGGCGCCGACGCTGGAGAACTATGCGACGGTCTTCACCGTCTCGGACCGTCTGAATATCTTCCTCTATCTCGCCAACAGCCTTGCCGTCGCCGCGCTCGGCACGCTGCTCGCCGTGGCGCTGGCGCTACCCGCCGCCTATGCCATCGCGCGCGGCAAGGTGGGCGAGCGCACGCTGCTGCCGCTCATCGTGAACCTGCGCGCCGTGCCGCTCGTCATCTTCGCGATCCCGCTCTACATGATGTTCCAGTGGCTCTCGCTGCTCGACACGCGGCTCGGCCTCGGCCTGATCCTCACCATCGTCAACCTGCCTCTCGCCCTCGTCATCCTCGTCAACGCCATCCGCGACCTGCCGGTCGAACTGGACGAGGCCGCGCTGATGGACGGGGCGACGCGCACGCAGATCCTCCTGCAGGTCATCGCCCCGCTCTGCCGCCCGGCCATCGTGACGGGCGTGATCTTCGGCTTCATCACCGCCTGGAACGAATTCCTCTTCGGCCTGATGCTGACGACCTCCAAGGCCGTGCCGATCACCGTCGGCGCCTCGTTCTTCTTCGCCGCCAGCGGCGGCGGCGTGCAATGGGGCGTCGCCTCGGCCGTGATGATCGTCGGCGCGCTCCCCCCCATGCTGCTCGGCCTTCTCATGTACCGCCAGATCAGCGGCTCCATGACGGCGGGCGCGGTCAAGGGGTGACGACGGCGTCAGCCTGCCGCGAACGAACATGACCTTGCCGGCTTCCCGTCCAATCCGACGGTGATCGAACACGCCCATACATGGAAGAGGCTACCAGCCATGGCAGGCCTCCGCTTCCCCCTCGCGGCGCTCAGCAAATGACCGAAAGGCCCGCTCACGACAATCAAGCGGGAAGACCGCAGCTCGGAACCGTCTGAAAACGCGGGGCCACCAGCCGCTCCTCACGATGCCATCCCGAAATGCCGAAGGCCCGGCGCTCCCGAATTGTTGCGGTAACACCGGGCCTCCGGCATCTTTACTGCATCACGTCCGGCCTTGGCGTCACGCCGGGCTGAGGCTCCGCTCCTCGCTCCCGGCAGGCGCACGCTTCTCCTCCAGTTCCTTCGGAATGCGGAACCACAGGACGTAAAGCGCCGGCAGGAAGATCAGCGTGAGCGCGGCGGCGACCACGAGACCGCCGACAACCGTGAAGGCGAGCGGCGACCAGAAGGGATCACGGATGATCGGCACCATGCCGAGGATCGTCGAGCCGGCCGTCAGGAAGACGGGGCGCAGACGCTGCGCGGTGACGTCGATGACGCCATTCCAGCTCCGGCCTTCCTCTTCCATCCGGTTGTCGATCTGGTCGATGAGCACGACCGAGTTTCGCGTGATCATCCCGATCAGCGCGATCATGCCGAGCACGGCGATGAAGCCGACCGGCACGCGCGTCACCAGCATGATCAGCACGACCCCGATCAGCCCGAGCGGCACGACGCTGATCACCAGAAGCAGGCGCTGGACGCTCTGCAACTGGAACATCAGCACGACGAGGATGATGATCGCCATCAGCGGCAGCATGGCGACGACCGCCGCAAGGCCGTCCTCGGCCCCTTCGACCGCTCCGCCGACCTCGATGTTGTAGTTCGGGTTCTCGGCGGCGAGCGCCTTGATCCCGGTTTCCGCCGCATCGACGATATTGGCCGCCAGCACGCCGGGGGCCGCATCCGCCTGCACCGTGATCGTGGTCGAGCGGTCACGACGCCAGATCAGCGGCTGCGTCGTCTGGTACTCGACCGTCGCGATGCTGGAGAGCGGCACGGTATGGTTCGGCCCGACCGGAATCTGCAGCGAGCGGAGCGTATTGATATCGACGCGCTGCTCCTCCGTCGCCCGGGCGACGACATTGACCAGATAGATCGAGTCGCGGACCTGCGTGATCGGCAGTCCCGTGGCCGTGGCGAAGAGCGTCTGCGTGATGGCCGCGGAATTCAGCCCGACCAGCCGCGCGCGATCCTGATCGACGTCGATGACGACCTTGCGGATCGGCTCGTTCCAATCGAGATGCGGCTTGACCGCTCCCGGCACACCCTGGAGGACGTCGGCGACCTTCCAGGCGAGATCGCGCACACCGGGAATATCCCGTCCGCTGACGCGGTACTGGACCGGCCAGCCGACCGGCGGCCCCATTTCCAGCGGCGCGACGCGGGCGATGATCTCGGGAAGCTGGTCGTCGAGCGCCTTCTGCAATCGCATCTGCAGGTCGTCGCGTTCGGCAACGCTCTTGGCGAGCACCACCGCCTGCGCGCGGAACGGTGCCGGCGGGTTGATATCCATCGACAGGTAGAAGCGGATGGGATCCGATCCCGAATAGAAGCTCCAGTCGGCGACGCTCGCATCCCCGGCAAGAATCTCCTCCACGCGCGCCACCTGCGCGCTGGTCGCATCCTGCGACGCGCTTTGCGGCAGGGTGAGCGACAGAAGCAGTTCCGGTCGGTCGGACGAGGGGAAGAACTGCCGGCGCATATATTGCGAACCGAACAGCGAGGCGGCGAAGATGGCGATGGTCGCGAGGATCACGACGACGCGCATCTTCACGCAGATATAGAGCACGTTCTTGAAGCCGCGCAGAAGCGCGCCTTCCGGCTTCTTCTCCCCGGTCGTTGCGCCCGCCTTCAGAACCGCAAGGCCGACGATCGGGGTCAGCAGGACCGCGACCAGCCAGGAGACGATGAGCGAGAAGCCGATGACGAAGAACAGCGAGCGGACATATTCGCCCGACGAACTCTGGGCGAAGCCGACCGGAATGAAGCCGGCGATGGTAACGAGCGTTCCGGCCAGCATGGGGAAGGCGGTCGAGGTATAGGCGAAGGCCGCGGCCTTCATCCGGTCCATGCCCTCGTCCAGCTTGGCCATGGTGATCTCGACGGTCACCATCGTGTCATCGATCATCAGCGTCAGGGCGATGATCAGCGCGCCGAGCGAGACGCGCTGCAGGGCAATGCCCGTGATGTCCATAAAGAGGAAGGTCAGCGCCATGACGAGCGGGATCGAAACGGCCACCGCAAGCCCCGCGCGCACCCCGAGGGCCACGAAGCTGACGGCCAGAACGATCACGATGGCCTGCCCGAGCGAGGAGGTGAAGCCGCGGATCGCGTTCTGCACCACGGCAGGCTGGCTCGCCACGCGCGTGAGGTTGATGCCGATCGGCAGGTCATGCTCGAAACGATCCATGACGCGGTCGATGTTGCGGCCGAGTTCCAGGATATCGCCGCCGGACGCCATCGAGATCGCAAGCCCGATCCCCGGCTTGCCGTTGATGCGGTAGCGCGGCTGCGGCGGATCGACGGTGCCACGCACGATACTGGCGATATCGCCGAGGCGTACGAAGCCGGACGCGGTGGGGATATTCAGTTCGCGCAGGTCCTTTTCGCTGACGAGGCTGCCCGAAACCTGCAATTCCGTCCGGTCGCGGTCGGTGGTCAATTGACCGGAAGGGAGGACGGCGTTCTGCGCCTGGATCGTGGAGATGACGGTGGAGGCGCTGAGGCCGAGGCTGGCGAGCCGCTCGGTCGAGAACTCGACGAAGATCGTCTCGTCCTGCGTGCCGATCAACTGCACCTTGCCGATATCGTCGAGCTTGAGCAGGCGGTTGCGCGCCTCATAGGCCCAGTCGCGAACCTCACGGTCGCTGAAGCCGTCGGCGGTGAAGCCGTAGATGATGCCGAACGTATCGCCGAAGTCGTCGTTGAAGAACGGGCCGCGCACGCCGGCCGGCAGCGTCGTGACGATATCGCCGACCTTCTTGCGCGCCTGATACCAGGATTCGCCGACATCGGCCGGCGGCGTCGCATCGTCGAGCGTCACGTAGATAACCGTCTGGCCGGCGCTGGTCAGGCTGCGCAGGTGATCGAGGTTCGGCACCTCCTCCAGCGTCCGCTCCAGGCGGTCGGTGATCTGGTCCGTCGTCTGCTCGATGGTCGCGCCCGGCCAGGCGGCCGAGACGATCATCGTCTTGAAGGTGAATTCGGGGTCCTCGTCACGGCCGAGATTGAAGTAGGCGATGATACCGCCGATGGCGCTGAACGCCGCCAGGAACAGGATCAGGCTGCGCCGCTGGATGGCCCATTCCGAAAGATTGAAGCCTGCGTTCATTGCGCGCTTCCTTCAAGCAGCCGAACCGGCATGCCGGGGCGCAGTTGCTGAACGCCGGCGATCACCACCTGATCGCCGCTCGACAGTCCCTTGGTCACGAGGAAGTCCTGCGCGTCGAAACGGTGCACTTCCACAGGCACGAGCTTGGTCGTGCTGTCCGCCGGGTCGACGATCCACACGGCGGGCTGGTTGTTCTGGTTGAAAAGCGCGGTCATCGGCAGGCGGGCGGCGGGCACGCCGCCAATCTGGATGGTGCCTCGCACGGCGCTGCCGAAACGGAAGGCTTCCGGCGCATTGTCGAGGCCGACGCGAACGGTGAAATTACGGGTGACCGGGTTGGCGGTCGGCGAAATCTCGCGCACCGTTCCCGCCGCCTTGATCTCGGCATTGCTCAAAAGCTGCACATTGACGTTCGCCTGGCCGCCTGTGGCCTGGATCGTCGCCTCGGGCACCTGGAAGACCGCGTCGCGCGGGCCGAGCTGGGCCACGCGCACGACCATCTGGCCGCCGCCAACCACCTGGCCGACCTCGCCGCCGATGGCCGTCACGATACCGGCCGCATTGGCCTTGAGGACGCGGTTGTCGAGATTGGTCTGGGCGATGCGCAGCGCCGCCTGCGCGGCATCCACGCCGGCCTGGGCGATGTCCGCCCGCGCGATGGCGGCGTCCAGTTGCTGGCGCGTCGTCGTGCGGGGATAAAGCTGCTGGGCGCGGTTACGCTCGGTCACTGCGTTCTCGAGGGAGGATTGCGCCGAGAAGAGGTTCGCCTCGGCCTTGCGCAGCGCATCCTGCGCGTCCTCGGGATCGAGGCGGGCGATGACCGTGCCGACATCGACCAGATCGCCGACATCCACGTCGCGTTCCCGGATCTCGCCGCCCTGACGGAAGCCGAAGCTGGTCTCGACGCGCGGCTGGATCTCGCCGACGAGCGAGCCGAACGTATCCTCCGCATTGAAGGAGACGGCCTGGGCCTTCACCGGACGCGGCGGCAGCTCCTCGGCCTCCTCGCCACCCTGGCAGCCCGCGAGCGCGACGGATGCCAACATCGCGGCAAAGACGATCGCCTTGTGCTTGCTTTTCCGGAAATGCAACGGCATAGCGACCCCTCTTCGATCACACCAGAGCCAGCACGACGATCCGCCCCGCTCGTGTTTGAAACGCGAACGCCGGACCGGACGACCGCACGCGAACGGAGATCGTCCACCTTGCGACCGCGCCCACTGGCGCTGCTGGCGACAATTCGCCAGTTCGACTGGTGCCATTTCTTGCGCTCTTTGGCAATATGCTCAACCAGGAGTCGACGCGTATTTCCCTATAGATTCCAAGGGGAATACAGGACCGTCGATGGACGCGCGCAACGCGCGTCCTCCCGCCTGCCAGACGAATTCGCTTTCTTCTCCGGAAATATTTCCCGATAAGAAAGCGGGGGTTGTCGGCATGACCGTTCCTCGCCGCCGCCACGCCGACCGCCTCCATCAATCGACACCGGGAAGACCCGCATGCCACGCTCCATCGACGCGCTGTTCAGGAGGGCGATGTCCGCCCTGACGGACCCCGCAGCGAGCCGGAATGCCACATTGGTGGCCAATGACGGGATCATCGCGACCGCCGGCATGCTCGAAGGTTTCGCCGGGGCGGGCGCGAACGACGCGACACTGGTGACGGCGGCGACCGTGGCGACGATCGCGGGCATGATCACGGCCGCCAGCGCGAAATGGGTCGAGGCGGTGACGGAGCGCGAGGTCCAACTCGCCGCCGTGGCGGAGGAAAGGGCCGAGATCCGGCAGCAGCCGGAAACCGAACTGGCCGAGCTTGCCGCCTATTACGAGGAGAAGGGCCTGAGCCCCGGCCTTGCCCGCGAGGTCGCGAAGGAACTGATGCGGCGCTCACCGCTGAAGGCGAAGCTGGAGAGCGACCATGGCATCGTCGAGGTCATGTCGCGCCTTGACGTCGCGCGGGCGAGCCTGGCATCGGCCGCAGCCTATGCGCTGGGCGCGGCCATCCCCCTCTCCATCACCGTGGCCGTGCCTGTCCGGCTGGAGGCGGGCGTGATCCTCGCCGCCGTGGCGGCGTCGCTCACCGTGACGTCGATCATCGGGGCAAGGGCCGGCCACCTCAATGTCACGACGACGCTCGTGCGCACCCTCGCCATCGGTATCGGCACCATCGGCGTCAGCTATATCGCCGGCAGGCTCGTCTTCTGAACGGCGAAAAGGAGCGTATGGCCGCCCTACAGCGTGACCGTGCGGCTCGCCACCTTATCGAGGAGCGCGAGATCGTGACTGATCGCCAGGACACCGATATCCCGATGCCTGCAGACATCGATCAGGGCGTGCCAGATTTCGCGCTGCGCGATGGGATCGAGCATGGAGGTGATCTCATCGGCGACCAGGAAGCGAGTGGCTGGCGCCAGAGAGCGCAGCAGCGCCACGCGCTGCAACTCGCCGCCGGAAAGCTCGTGCGGGTAGCGATCGAGCCACGAGCGCCTCACGCCGAGCGCCTGCATCAGGGTTTCGTCGGGTGGAGAGGCTTCCGAGACGATCCGTCCTACCTTCCATCGCGGATTGACGGCGAAGATCGCCGTCTGGTGCACCAGTTGGACAGGATTGAAGCCCGCGACCGGCAGCGCGGCGCCGTCGATCAGCACCCTGCCCTTCGTCGGCAGGAGATGCCGGGCGAGAATTCTCCCGAGCGTCGACTTGCCGCGTCCCGATTTGCCCGTCAGCCCAACGATCCGGCCGCTGTCGACCGCAAGATCGACGCCGTCCAGGACAGGCGCTCCGCCGGCAAAACCGAACCCGACCCCCGCCGCTTCAAGCCTCATGGTGCGCTCGTGCAAAACCGTTCTGCGGCAGCGCGCTCCAGATCGCGCGCGCATAGGTAGCCGACAGCGCCTCGCCGCCGCCAGCGAAGGCGTCGGCCCGCTCCTGCGCGGCAACCCGCCCGTCACGCAGGATGACCACACGGTCCGCGACCTTCAGCGCCGCCGGAAGGTCGTGCGAGATGACGATAACGGCCTTTCCCGCCTCGGCGAAGGACTTGAGGCAACGGAAGACCCGGGCCGTGTTCTCGGCGTCGAGGCCGTTGCTGGGCTCATCGGCGATGACGAGGTCCGCGCCCGAGGCGGTCGTCATCGCCAGCATGACGCGTCGCGCCATGCCGCCCGACAGCATGTGCGGAAAGGCGCGGGCGACGGCGGGGGCCAGGTCGAAGCGCGACAGCGCCCCTTCCGCCGCCCCCGCCACGGTCATCGGCTGGCGCGCGCGCCGGGCGGCCCAGCGCAACTGCTGGCCGACCGTGGCGAGCGGATCGAGATAGCCGACCGATTGCGGGACGAGCGCAATGCGATTGCCGCGCAGCGCCATCTGCGCCCGCCGGTCCAGGATACGCCCGTCGAAGCGCATGAGACCGCCGACAGGGGCGTTTTCCGGCAACAAGCCCATGACGGCATGGGCGAGCAGGCTCTTGCCCGCGCCGGACGCGCCGAACAGGGCCAGCACCTCGCCGCGCGCGACGGAAAGGGAGATATCGCTGACGCAATCGACGGTGACCCGCCGCATCAGCCCATCGCGGCGATGGAACGAAACCGTCAGCCTCTCGATCTCCAGCAGGCTCATGCCCGGCCTCCCCGCGGGTCCGTCAGCGCGCGCAGGCCATTGCCGATGATGTCGAAGCAGAGGACCGCCACCAGCAGCGCAAGGCCCGGAAACAGGCCGAGCCACCACTTGCCGGCCATCAGGTAGCGCATCGATTCGGACAGCAGGATGCCGATGGCGGGCTTCCCGGGTTCCAGGCCGAAGCCGAGGAATGTCAGCCCCGCCTCGTGCAGGATGGCGTGCGGGAAGAGCAGGACGAAACCGACGATCATCTGGGGAACCAGATGCGGCAGGATATGGTGCCGGGCGATGAACCAGCGCGACTTGCCGAAATTGCGGGAGGCGACCACATAGTCGGCATCGCGCAATTGCAGGATTTCCGCGCGCAGGATGCGGGTGAGCCGCGGCCAGTGCGTCACCGCGACGGCGATGACGACGGCGCCCGTGCCGCCGCCGAGCGCGAAGGAGATCAGGATCAGCAGGACGAGATGCGGCAGCCCCATCGTCATGTCGACGAGCAGCGACACCACGCTGTCGGCCAGCCGCGAGCCGCTGGCCGCGAGGACGGCAAGGCCGGTGGCGATGACGACCGATATGCCTGCCGCCAGGAAGCCGACGCGGAAACTGAGCGCCAGCCCCTTGATGGTCCTTGCCAGCACGTCGCGCCCGAACATGTCCGTACCGAAGAGATGCTGCCAGGAGGGCGGCTGAAGCCGCGCCTGAAAATCGTTCGTCAGGCCCGACGCGCCGGTGAGCCAGGCCGCAAGCAGGATCGCCGCGAGCAGTAGCGCGGCAATCCCCGTTGCAACGAGGGCGAGGCTTGCCCGGCCCA